>OJKA01000009.1_pt1 | contig 223312 bp, 205 predicted proteins | sample 1596451 | NCBI WGS metagenome assembly OJKA01 (sample SAMEA4350155, study PRJEB24818) | metagenome | biome: human; feature: gut; material: faeces | place: Denmark | collected 2013-09 | reverse complement strand
CTAAAGGTTTTGGTTTCATTACTCCTGCTGACGGCAGCAAAGACGTGTTCGTACACTTCTCTGCAATCCAGGGTAACGGCTTCAAAACTCTGGCTGAAGGCCAGAACGTTGAGTTCGAAATTCAGGACGGCCAGAAAGGCCCAGCTGCAGTTAACGTAACTGCTATCTGATCGAACCGCTGCTGACTGAAGCGCGTAGCACTTCAATCTCAGACATAAAGCCTCGCACAATGCGGGGCTTTTTTATGCCCCTATCTTTCAAAATATGACTATCCTCTGTCTCGTTAGCAACTTGTTGCAAAGCTGCGAGGTTAGAAGCACAGTTTCGCCTCCCTCAGCGCATCTTTTCCCGTTAAATCAGAGCGTTGTTTAACAGCTCTGGGGTTCAGGTGAAAAAGAAATTAATTATGAGCGCTGGCAATTTCACACCAGCGCGTTTTGCGCTGCTCTGTTTTGCTATTTTCTGCAGTCTGGCTTTTTTACTGGGTCGTGTTGCCTGGCTACAAATCATCAAACCTGACAACCTGGTGAAGCAGGAAGATATGCGATCGCTGCGTCAGCTGACGATTGATGCTCCACGAGGGATGATCACGGATCGTGAAGGCCGACCTCTGGCGGTCAGCGTGCCCGTCAGAGCCGTATGGGCCGACCCTAAAACGGTACTCGCAAAAGGGGGCGTTGGTTTTGACGATCGCTGGCAGGCGCTGGCGAGCGCGCTTCATCTCTCCCTGAATACCCTCTCTTCGCGCATTAACGCCAATCCCAGGGGCCGGTTCATTTACCTGGCTCGTCAGGTTGATCCTGCGCAGGCCAAATGGATTGATAAACTGAATTTGCCGGGAATTAACCTGCGTGATGAATCGCGCCGTTTTTACCCGGCAGGCCACGTGGCGGCCAATCTGATTGGCTTCACCAATATTGACGGGCAGGGCATTGAAGGGGTGGAAAAAAGCTTTAATACTCAGCTGACGGGTAAAGCGGGTGTCCGACAGGTAAGGGAGGATCGCTACGGCCGGGTGGTTGAAAACCTGACGGAAGTTGCGCCCACGCCAGCGCATAACATTCAGCTCAGCATCGACGAGCGGCTACAGACCATTACCGAAGACGCGCTGGATAATGCCGTGGCCTGGAATAAGGCCGAATCAGGGGCATCGGTATTGATCAATATCCCAACCGGCGAAATACTCGCCATGGCGAGTTACCCGGACTTCAACCCCAATAACCGGGAAGGCGCGACAATTAACGATTTTCGTAACCGGGCTATTAGCGATACGTTCGAACCCGGTTCGACCGTTAAACCGCTGGTGCTGATGACGGCGCTGCAGCAGGGGCTGGTCCAGCCGGACAGCGTGATTGACACCCATCCTTATACACTTGATGGACACCGTATTCGCGACGTGGGCTACTACCCGGAGCTGACGATGACCGGGATCCTGCAGAAATCGAGCGATACCGGAGTCTCCCGGCTCTCGCTGGCGATGCCCATACAGCACCTTCTTGATACCTACCGGAACTTTGGTTTTGGCACGAACACGGGTCTTGGCTTAACGGGGGAGAGCGCGGGCCTGTTGCCACAGCGTAAGTACTGGAGCCAGCTCGACCGCGCGACCTTTGCCTTCGGCTATGGCCTGATGGTGACGCCGCTCCAGCTTGCCCACGTCTATGCGACGATTGGCGGATTTGGACTGGAGCGTCCCCTGTCGATCACCCGCATCGATCCCCCCGTTATCGGGCACCGCGTTATGCCGGAGGAGATCGCGCATGAGGTGGAGCATATGATGGAGAGCGTTGCGCTACCCGGTGGCGGTGGCGTTAAGGCCGCGGTGCGTGATTACCGCGTGGCGGTAAAAACCGGTACGGCGAAGAAGATTGATGACAGCGGCAAATATGTCGATAAATATGTCGCCTATACCGCGGGCGTCGCACCTGCGAGCGATCCGCGTTTTGCGCTGGTCGTGGTGATTAACGAGCCTCAAAACGGGGCGTACTACGGTGGGGCGGTTTCAGCGCCGGTTTTCAGCGAAATCATGGGCAACGTGCTGCGCCTGGAGAATATAAAACCTGATGGCCTCCCGGCCGGTTCTGACCACCTTATCGTCATGCGGTAATCCAGCCGTTTTATAGCGGGGCGAATAGCGGTACACTTCGCCCTTTGGTTTATGCCCCGGAGTTGCCATGTCCTTCAGTTGCCCCCTTTGTCATGCGTCGCTGATGCGCTCAGATAAAAGTTATCGTTGTCCGCAGGGACATCAGTTTGATATGGCGAAAGAAGGATATGTGAATCTTCTGCCGGTGCAGCATAAGCGCTCCCGCGATCCGGGCGATAGTGCGGAGATGATGCAGGCACGCCGTGCATTTCTCGATGCCGGACACTATCTGCCGCTGCGGGAGACAGTTGCGCAGATGCTGGATGATATGTTGCCTGATTCGGCGTCCGCCATGCTGGATATCGGTTGTGGAGAAGGATACTACACCGCGCGGTTTGCGGAAGTGGCGCGTGAGAAGGGGGCCGTAACATTCGGTCTCGACGTGTCGAAAGTGGCCATTCGCGCGGCGGCTAAACGCTACGCTGGCGTGACGTACTGCGTGGCTTCAAGCCACCGGTTGCCGTTCGAAGATGCCAGTAAGGACGCTATCATCCGCATCTATGCTCCCTGTAAAGCGCAAGAGCTTGCACGGGTGGTGAAACCCGGCGGATGGGTCATCACCGTCACACCCGGCCCGCGTCATCTGATGGAGCTGAAAGGGCTGATCTACGACGAAGTGCGTCTGCATGCCCCCCATTCTGAACAGCTGGCAGGTTTTACGCTGAAGCAGGAGCAGTCAGTGGCGTATCACATGGATCTGGAGGGGCAGGAGGCGGTAGCACTATTGCAGATGACGCCGTTCGCGTGGCGGGCAAAACCGGAAGTTTGGGCGGCGCTAGCGGCCCGGACGACATTTAGCTGCCAGACAGATTTCAGTATCCATGTCTGGCAGCGCGACGCTTAACCCGCGAAGTGTGCCCAGAGGATCTGGGCACCAATGCCGATCAAAACGATACCGCCTAAGATCTCGGCGCGTTTACCCAGTAGCGGGCCGATAAAGCGTCCGACCATTATGCCCAGCGTGGACATAATCAGTGTTGCACAGCCAATGGCCAGCGCAGTGGCGATAATGTTAACCTGCAGGAAAGCCAGACCCACCCCGACGGCCATGGCGTCAAGGCTTGTGGCGATAGCGGTTGTCACCAGCAGCCAGAATCCATGGCGGTATTGCGGTTCCGCATCTTCATCATCCCCGCCGCGAAAACCCTCGATGACCATTCGGCCACCGAGAAACACCAGCAGAACGAACGCGATCCAGTGATTCCACTCGAGCACGAACTGGCTGGCGAGCATACCCAGACCCCAACCGATGAGCGGTGTCAGCGTTTCGATGGCGCCAAAAATCAGCCCGGTACGCAGTGCTTCTGAGAATTTAGGTTTGTGGAGCGTGGCACCCTTGCCAATGGAGGCAGCAAAAGCGTCCATGGACATGCCAAAAGCGAGAAGGATCGTAGCGGAGATATTCATAACAGCGTCCAGACCGGGGATATCCATATGACACATCACTGCCCCCAGTAAACAGCAGTTGATGTATCTATGGTCTCGCCTGATCTCTTTTGCACCGTAAGCGTGCTGAAAGCGATCCGTACGTGCCACGTTTTTCAACGAGTATGTTGACACGTACATTTCCTGCGTGCAGGAAATCGGCTACTCCCCAACGACGGGCGCAACCTTAACATATTTTGAGAATATAAAACAACATCGAGGAAGGCTTAATTCACTCGCTTTCTTGATAACGATTTTCATTTAGGTTTATGCGTGAAAATATCGTTAATGAATATAAGTCAAAAGAGGATAGCAGATATAGCAACGGCTATATTCAGGGTGAGAAAATAGCGTAATATATAGCCGATGCTATAAATTTAACTTATTGAGTTTTAAGGAGTAATGTGTAGATTTTCTCAAGGTCATCAATATTCTTGACCCGGATGAGCAGGCGGCGTTGTTCTAATTGCATCACTAACACACCGTCTTCGGATAAATTCATCTCTTTAATGCGGTTATATTCTATCCATACGTTGGCGAAGAAGAATCCGTATTTTTTAAAAATGAGTTTTGGCGAACGGATCCAGAAAAGGTATATCGCCATTAATGCCAGCGCACATAATAACCATGTGGTTAATATTGCACCGTGGCTGGTGACGTTATTGTAGATCAGAATGACCACCAGACCCGCGAAGATAAACGCATCAATGCGTCCGCGGCGTAAGAGGGGAAGGGTCAGTAGCGTCTCGCCGTGGCGGCGAGGCATAATGAACTCGTCATAGATAGCGTAAGCCAGAAGGGCGACAATAAATAAAACCAGTACGATGTCCGTGACAGTCATTCATCCTCCGGATAACCGATAAAAAAACCGGGGGCAAGCCCCCGGCGTCTCACGTTACTGCTTTACAGACCCAGCAGGCCGACAGCGTAGCCCGCGATACCGATGACGAAGAAGCCAACGATGATCCACAGCGGGTTCACCTTCTTACGCAGCAGCCACATACAGGCGAAGGTCAACAGCAGCGGTACCAGGCCCGGCATCAGCTGATCCAGGATAGTCTGCACGGTGGTGACGCGGGTCTGACCATCCTGGCCGGTGATGGTCGATACCACCAGCGGGATGTTCACGTGCGTCCACTTGTTCACCAGTGCCCCCATCACAAACAGGCCGAGAATTGACGCCCCCTCGGTCAGTTTCTGCAGGAAGCCGCCGCCCATATCCTTAACAATATCCACGCCCTTGCGGTAGCCGTAGGCCACGCCGTAGTAACGTGTCAGCAGTCGCACCGCGTTGAACAGGATAAAGAACAGCAGAGGACCGAGCAGGCTGCCGCTCATGGCGATACCCGCCCCCAGCGCGGCAAAGACCGGACGAACCGTACCCCAGAAGATAGGGTCACCTACACCGGCCAGAGGACCCATCAGACCGACTTTGATACCGTTGATCGCACCATCGTCAATCTCTGCGCCGTTGGCACGCTGCTCTTCCATCGCCAGCGTTACGCCCAGAACCGGCGCGGCTACATATGGATGGGTGTTGAAGAATTCCAGGTGACGCTTAATCGCCTGACGTCGTGCTTCGTTATTTTCCGGGTACAGGCGCTTGATCGCCGGTACCATGGAGAAGCAGAAGCCCAGCGCCTGCATACGTTCGAAGTTCCATGAACCCTGAAACAGGTTAGAACGGATGAACACGCCACGAATATCACCCGGAGTGAGTTTTTTCTCGGTGGTAGTTTTTGTCATATCAACCATTTCGCTCACCTGTTAGTCCAGTTCGTTATCGAGATCGTTGTTACCAGCAGCCTGCGCTGGGGCACCCGCAACGCGGTTATATTTCGGGCTGAGCTGGATGTAGAGAATCGCCATTACGGCACCAATGACACCCAGTGCAACCAGGTTGAAGTTGGTGAATGCTGCGGTGACGAAGCCGAGGTAGAAGAACGGCATCAGGTAGCCTGCGCGCATCATGTTAATGACCATCGCATAACCAACGACCACGATCATACCGCCCGCGATGTTCAGACCACCGGTGACCACTTCTGGAATGGCGTTCAGCATGCTCTGGACTTCACTGGTACCGACTGAGATCGCAACGATAACCGCCGGAATGGCGATACGCATCGCCTGCAGGAACAGGGATGAAACGTGGATCCAGGAGAGTGCTGTAAGGTTGCCGTTTTCGGCCGCCTTATCCGCCGCGTGCTGGAAAGCAACGGTGATGGTACGTACGATAATGGTCAGAACCTGGCCTGCTGCGGCCAGAGGAATGGCCAGAGCGATACCTGCACCGATACTCTGATGACCGGCAATAACCAGAACGGTCGAAATGATGGAGGCCAGCGCGGCATCTGGCGCAACGGCAGCACCGATGTTCATCCAGCCGAGGGCGATCATTTCCAGCGTACCCCCGATGATGATACCGGTTTTCATATCACCCAGTACGGCACCAATCAACGTACAGGCCACCAGAGGACGGTGGAACTGAAATTCATCAAGTACGGATTCCATACCCGCAATACATGCGACGACGAACACCAGCACAATCTGAAGAGTGGTAATCTCCATTGTACTTCTCCTATTACATAAGCTTTATGTGAAAAACCGGCGCGGGCTTATTTCCCAACTTTACCGATCAAATCCATCATTTTCAGTTTCTGGTCAGTGGAAACTTTACGGGCTTCCAGCTCAATACCGCGCGCATTCAGCTTGTTGAATGCCTCGATATCTTTCGCATCGACTGAAATGGCGTTGTTGACCTGCGTTTTGCCCTGACGGAACGCCATACCCCCAATGTTCACGGAGGTGATTTTCACGCCGCCTTCAACAATGCGCTCAACGTCTGTCGGGTTAGTAAACAGCAGCATTACGCGCTCACCCGCGTATTTCGGGTTGTTGTAAACGCGGATCATCTTGGCGACATCCACCACGTGCGCGGTGACGCCAGGAGGAGCAACCTGAGTCAGAAGGGTTTTACGTACGGTGTCGGCGGCAACTTCGTCGCTGACGACGATAATGCGGCGAACGTTGGTCTCTTTAGTCCAGCGCGTTGCCACCTGGCCGTGGATTAATCGGTCATCAATACGTGCAAGGCCGATGACCATATAATCATTCGGGCCCATGGGTTTTGCCGGTGTAGCCACTTTCGGTGCTGCTGCTGCCGCGGGAGCGGGTTTCTCAACCGGCTGTGCTTTCAGGGCTTTCACGCCCTCACGGCCCGTTTCAACCGCCAGGGCGACAAGCTCATCAAAAGTCGGGTTGTCGTCGCGCGCCATAAAGGTTTCCACCAGCATGGGAATGTTAACGCCGGCGACGACTTCATAATGCTCTTTATCGACGACAATACGGCTGGCAGCATTGAACGGGCTGCCGCCCCATGTATCAACGAGAAACAGCACGCCTTTGCTGGTATCCAGCTTCGAGAGTTGAGCGTTGTACTTTTCAATCAGCGTCTCGGCGTTTTCACCGGGAACGAAATCGATCCAGCCGACGTTTTCCTGCTCGCCCAACAGCATCTCTGCCGTTTTGAGTAGCTGCTCAGCAGCCCAACCATGTGTGCCTATGACAATAGCAATGGTCACTTGCTACCTCCTTTTATTATCATTAATACGCCTGCCGGGCAGACGTACTGAGAATCGTATTGGCGAACCGAATCGATTCAGATAAGGGTTAGAGTTCAAAAAACTAAGACTTCCGCGAATTATTTTAGACAGTGAAAAAATAATTTATGTGATGAAGATCCGTAATTTAGCTTTCCCGATCGAGAAAATTCTCAACACAAATTTAGTCTTATTGCGTTTTTGCAAAAGAACGTAAATCTTTGCTTAAAACCTGGTGTCTCTGATATGTTTAGCCTCCGTTTACTTGTTCAGGAGTATAGGGCTACAGCCCACTATATGGACCGTCACCGACGTCAGTCATCTTTCAGGCCAATTTGCGCCTTTTTCACCGGCGATCCTCGCCATGTACCGACTCTGTCTTCCTCTGTTTTGCCCACGTTGAGTGGGGCACCGTTTCGTCATTCCTTTAGCAGGAGCTTGTCATGGAATTCTTAATGGACCCGTCAATCTGGGTGGGATTGCTCACGCTGGTGGTGCTGGAGATCGTTCTCGGCATCGATAACCTGGTGTTTATCGCCATCCTTGCGGATAAGCTGCCGCCAAAACAGCGTGATAAAGCGCGTCTGATTGGCCTCTCGCTGGCGCTGGTCATGCGACTGGGACTGCTTTCCGTCATTTCCTGGATGGTCACGCTGACAAAACCGCTGTTCTCCGTCATGGATTACACCTTCTCCGGGCGTGATTTAATCATGCTGATCGGGGGGATATTCCTGCTCTTTAAAGCGACCACGGAACTCCACGAGCGGCTGGAAAACCGTCAGCACGACGATGGACACGGTAAGGGCTACGCCAGTTTCTGGGTGGTGGTGCTGCAGATCGTCGTGCTGGATGCGGTCTTCTCGCTGGATGCGGTAATCACGGCGGTCGGCATGGTGAACCATCTCCCTGTGATGATGGCGGCTGTGGTCATTGCTATGGCGGTAATGCTGCTGGCGTCGAAACCGCTGACGCGTTTCGTCAACCAACATCCGACGGTGGTTGTGCTCTGTCTGAGCTTCCTGCTGATGATTGGTCTGAGCCTGGTAGCGGAAGGTTTTGGCTTCCATATTCCGAAAGGTTATCTGTACGCCGCAATTGGCTTCTCGATCCTGATTGAACTGTTCAACCAGATTGCGCGCCGGAACTTTATTAAGCAGCAGTCGAATCAGCCGCTGCGTGCCCGTACCGCGGATGCCATTCTGCGTCTGATGGGCGGTCGTCGCCAGGTGAACGTTCAGTCTGATACTGAAAACCGTAATCCGGTGCCGGTTCCGGAAGGGGCGTTTGTAGAAGAAGAGCGCTACATGATCAACGGCGTGCTCTCCCTTGCTTCCCGTTCGCTGCGCGGAATCATGACCCCGCGCGGGGAAATCAGCTGGGTCGATGCGAACCTGAGCGTGGATGAAATTCGTCAGCAGTTGCTCTCTTCACCGCACAGCCTGTTCCCGGTGTGTCGCGGTGAGCTGGATGAGATCATCGGCGTCGTGCGCGCGAAAGAGATGCTGGTGGCCCTGGAAGAGGGCGTCAACGTAGAAGCCATTGCGGCTGCATCGCCTGCGATTGTTGTGCCGGAAACGCTGGATCCGATCAACCTGCTGGGCGTGTTGCGACGCGCACGCGGCAGCTTCGTTATCGTCACCAACGAGTTCGGTGTGGTGCAGGGGCTGGTCACGCCGCTGGACGTGCTGGAAGCGATTGCCGGTGAGTTCCCTGATGCCGACGAAACGCCTGAGATCGTCGCCGACGGCGAAGGCTGGCTGGTTAAAGGCACGACCGACCTGCACGCGCTCTCGCACACGCTCGGGGTGGAAAACGTGGTCAACGATGAAGAAGACATCGCGACCGTTGCCGGTCTGGTTATCGCCGTGAACGGGCAAATCCCGCGTATCGGGGATGTGATTGAGTTGCCGCCGCTGCACATTACCATTGTTGAAGCCAACGACTATCGCGTTGATATGGTCCGTATTGTTAAAGAACAATCTGTCCACGATGAAGAAGAATAGCTCTGCTTAACGCAGGGGCATTAAGGGCACAATGTGTCCGTTATGCTGTGCTGGCGGGGGAGCACTTCCCGCCAGCCATTGTGGAAAGTCTCTCAGCGGCATCGGCCGCGCATAGTAAAATCCCTGCAGGACCGATACACCATGGCGGCGCAGATATCGCGCCTGCTCCTCTGTTTCGACCCCTTCAGCCACCAGTTCGATATTGAGTCGCTGACCCAGTGCAATGATGATATCCGTCACCGTTGAATTCACGGCGTCGGTGCCAATGGCGGTGATAAACGACTGGTCGATTTTTAGTACGTCCGGGTGCAGCTTTTCAAGCCAGGAGAGGGAGCTGTTTCCGGTACCAAAATCGTCGATGGCAAGCTTCACCCCTTTGCGATGCAGTTCGCGCACAATACGATATTCCGCATCCGGCAGGGCATCCCGTTCCGTTAATTCAATCACCAGCTGCTGACGCGGGTTAGCGCTGAACCAGAGGCGGTTCAGGTCCTGTAACAACACCGCGTGACGGAAATGGCTGGCAGCGACGTTAATGCCGATGTGAAAACCGGCGCTGGAAGGAAAGTAGCCTATCTGACGTACGGTTTCGGCGAGGACATAGCGTGTCAGAGGGACAATCAGATTATGTTCTTCCGCCAGAGGAATAAACACTTCCGGGGAGATCCACCCCTGTCGCGGGTTATTCCAGCGCAGCAGAATTTCAACGCCGACGCACGCCTGAGTTCGGGCATTCACCAGCGGCTGGCAGAAAAGCTCGAATTCCCGGGCCGCAATGCCCATATCAATCTCCCACGTGAAACTCATCCTGTTCGCCGTCGCCAGCCAGGCGAGATAGCCCAGCAGCAGGCTCAGCATAAGACCCAACGGAAGCTGCGCGGGCAGCGTCTTCAGGGCCAGCTCTCCTGGACCTGGCCCGCTGACGATGATGGAGAAGGGGTTGTGGGTGGATGACAGCTGAACAAGCGCGCCAGCCTTTCCGAAAGTCAGGCTATCGGTGACCCGTTGACCATAGCGCAAAAAACGATCGCCCACGGATAACGCCACATCATCAATAAGTGGACGCTCGGGCTCCAGTATCATTCTGGTGATCAAATCAATATTAATGATCTCAATGACGCCATCTTCCCCGTCCTGGGACACCGGGTTCCACTGGATCAAGATCGGACTGCCCTTCATCAGCCACCGATCGGTCGATAAAATCAGCTTCGGCGTGCTGGCGGGTAATTCCGGGAGAAAGTCGCGGATGGGAATATTACGGCTGCCGAAAACACTGGAGCAATACAGGATACCGTCTTTAATCAGGGCAATGGAGCGTACCGTTTGTAAAATGGCCGCCTGTTTTCGCAGGGCCAAATGTGCCTGAGGGCAGGGTTGACCCACCAGCTGCTGGAACACGCTGCGGCGTTTTTCCAGCGAAAGGAGAAGATTATCCAGAGAGCGAACGGTATGGCTGCTGAAGTCGAGTACCCGCTGCTGGTTAACGTTGCGCTGAGAAATAAAGCGAGCGCCCAGGGTCAGAATGAGCGTAAGGATCGCAACCGTCACACAGACGATAACGCGTTTTCGGCGGTAATGTTTAATGATCGTTTGTGCAGTTTGCATGAACGGTCGCCTGATAAGCCACCAGCCCCAAAAGCCGGACGCAACAGTAAAAGTGTAGTGGGGAAAGCGAAAGGAGACGAGAAAGAGGGGGGAAATTCGCCCATCCGTTGCAGATGGGCGAAAGCGAGTATTAGTCGCACTGCACCTTAATAGCCAGACCACCACGCGACGTCTCACGGTACTTCGCGTTCATGTCTTTGCCGGTTTCGTACATGGTTTCGATGACCTTATCCAGCGACACGCGCGGTTCGCTGGTACGGCGCATCGCCATGCGTGAGGCGTTGATCGCTTTGACAGAGGCAATCGCGTTACGCTCAATGCACGGTACCTGTACCTGGCCCGCGACAGGGTCACAGGTCAGACCGAGGTTATGCTCCATACCAATCTCTGCCGCCACGCAAACCTGCTCAGGGCTTGCACCCAACAGTTCAGCCAGACCGGCGGCAGCCATCGAGCAGGCAACGCCCACTTCACCCTGACAGCCCACTTCCGCACCGGATATGGACGCGTTCATCTTGTACAGCGCGCCGATGGCCCCTGCCGCGAGGAAATAGCGGATATAGATATCGGGCGTGACAGGCTCAATAAAGTGATCGTAGTAGGCCAGTACCGCTGGAACGATGCCGCAGGCACCGTTGGTTGGCGCCGTCACGACACGGCCACCGGCGGCGTTCTCTTCGTTAACCGCCAGGGCAAACATGTTTACCCAGTCGACCACGTTCATCGGGTCATTCGAGAATTTATCCGTGGTCACCAGCATACGGCGCAGGGCAGAGGCACGACGCGGCACGCGCAGTGGCCCAGGCAATACGCCTTCGGTGTTCATCCCGCGGTCAATACAGGCGCGCATGGTTTGCCACACGTTAGCAAAATAGTCTTCAATCTCTTTTTTGCTGTGCAGCGCCAGTTCGTTCTGCATCACCATACCGGACAGGGAAAGACCGGTCTCTTTGCAGTACCCCAACATCTCGGTAGCCGACTTAAACGGATACGGGACGCTGACGTCGCCAACGCTGTCTTTGCCAAAATGCTCTTCATCGACGATGAAGCCACCGCCGATGGAGTAGTACGTTTTGCTGTAAATCTCTTTTTCACCGCTCCAGGCATGAATGGTCATGCCGTTTTCATGCAGCGGCAGGTTGTCGCTGCGAAAACGCATGCCGTCATCCTGCGGGAAATCCACTTCATGCTGGCCGTTAGCCAGCAGCAGGCGTCCGCGCGTTTCCACGTCGCGGATAAATGCCGGGATGGCATCAATATCAACAGTGTCCGGCATATTGCCTGCCAGACCCATAATAATGGCGATATCGGTGTGGTGGCCTTTACCCGTTAATGACAGTGATCCGTAAACGTCTACGGCGACACGGGTAACGCTTTCCAGTAATCCTTTTTCGACCAGATCATCGACGAACTGTTTACCGGCCTTCATAGGCCCAACAGTATGGGAAGACGAAGGGCCAATTCCCACTTTAAACATGTCGAATATACTAATCACTTTCACACTCCTGACAGGGTTACCGGGGTTCCAGTAACGATGTTATAACTGCGCATAGTGTAAGAGGGAACACCGACCTCGGCTTAACTATTCACATGAATTAAACTAATGGTTAACGATGGGTTTTGCTAATAGCGCGACGCGGATCGCAAACCTGCAAAAAAGGATGGAATGTAAAGTATAGTCAAGGTTTCAGGCCGATTTGCAGCGCCAGTTCACGAATGATCCCCGCCGTCATGCCCCAGACAAAATAATGCTGATACCAGGACAACCAGACCCGATGATCATGCCCTCGACGCTGAATATCCAGCGGATGATAACGGCTGAGCCGGAGCGCCTCTTCAAGCGGCATCTCAAACACGGCTGACACTTCATCGACGCTGGCGTGATACTGCAGGCCCGGCGGGATAATACCCACCACGGGCGTGACCTGAAAACCGGTCACGCTGTCGACCGGCGGCAGCACGCCTATCACCTCGACCGCCTCAGGCGGGATGGCCACTTCTTCCTGAGCTTCCCGCAGCGCGGCGGCGATCAGCGACGCATCGGTGCTGTCCACCGCGCCTCCGGGAAAAGCAACCTGACCGGCGTGTTTACGCATATGCGGCGAGCGCTGCGTCAGCAACAGCCCCGGCTGCTCCCGGCGCACCACCGGGATCAGCACCGCCGCCTGACGTTGATTCAGCGTGGCGCGGTTGACCTGCGGTCGCAAAAGCTGAAAGCGCGACAGAAAATCATCCAGCGTCAGGTTCTCTTTCTCCACCGTTAGTTCTCCAGTTGTTTCAGGATACGGTTAACTTTATCAAAGGTTTCCTGATATTCCGCCTCGACCTGGCTATCCGCCACAATGCCACCGCCTGCAGAGCAGTACAGATTGCCGTCGCAGGCCGTCAGGGTACGAATGGTGATGCTGGTATCCATGGTGCCGCACAGGCTGATATAGCCGATACTGCCGCACCAGGCGTTGCGGCGGTGCGGTTCCAGTTCGTCGATGATAGCCATCGCGCGAATTTTGGGGGCTCCGGTGATGGAGCCGCCCGGAAACGCGGCGCGAAGCAGATCGCAGGCGGTGCGCGTGGCGGGCAGGCGCGCGGTAATGGTGCTGACCAGATGATGTACCGCCGGGAAAGGCTCGACGACGAACAGCTCCGGCACGCGCACGCTGCCGGGTTCGGCGACGCGGCCAATATCGTTACGCATCAGGTCGACGATCATCAGGTTCTCGGCGCGATCTTTCGGCGATGCGGCGAGTTTCTCCGCCTGCTGGCGATCGGCGTTGGGGTCCGCCAGACGCGGTAGTGTGCCTTTAATCGGGCGGGTTTGAATGACCCCCTCGGCCAGATGAATAAAGCGCTCTGGCGACAGGCTGAGGATAGCGCCCTGAGGCAGACGTACGAATGCGCTGAACGGCGCCTTGTTGCTGGCATTAAGACGGGAAAACGCCTGCCACTCATCTCCGTGATAAGTCGCCTGGAAACGCTGGGCAAGGTTCACCTGATAACAGTCGCCGCTTTGCAGATACGCCTGAACGCGCGCGAATTTTTCATCGTATTCCGTCTCGCTCATATTCGAGCGCCAGCCGGAGGTCAGCCTGAACATCTGGGCCGGGGCGGGCTGTTGCGCTTCAAGCCAGGCCAGTCGCGCCTGCACGTCACTATGGCTCAGCAGAGAAACCGTTTTTTTCTGGTGATCGACAATTAACGCCCAGTCATACAGCCCCACGGCCATGTCTGGCAGGGAAATATCAGCCTGCGCATGCTCGGGCAGCGTTTCGAAACGGCGACCCAAATCGTAGCCAAACAGACCAAGCGCGCCACCCTGAAAAGGGAGATCCGGGTCTGGTGTGGCGGATAAGCCTAACGCGTTGAGCGCTTGCTGAAGCTGCATCAGGGGATCGTGCGTCGGCGCCAGGTCATCGGTTGTCAGCGTTTTAAGCGGGTCGGCAACCAGAATATCAAAGCGGCTGTAGGGGTGATCCGCATGGCCAGAATGCAGCAGTATGGCAAAGGGAAGGTGGCTTATGCGGGCAAACCAGAACTCCGCGGCGTCAGCACGCCAGGGCAACGTCAATACAGTGGGGAAGCGCATGTTCATGTGTGGCATACTACCGGGCAGCGTGAAATAATTAGCGCGAATAATTTAGCAGGAGTTGACGATGTTTGCAGGTTTACCTTCTCTGAGCCATGAACAGCAGCAGAAAGCGGTTGAGCGAATTCAGGAACTGATGTCCCAGGGAATGAGCAGCGGACAGGCGATTACCGTCGTCGCTCAGGAGATTCGCGCCAGTCATTCCGGCGAGCGGATTGTGGCGCGATTCGAAGATGATGATCCAGAAGATCAAGAGGAGTGATCGGGCTTAAACCGCCGCGATAATCTTAATTTCGACCTTATACTCCGGTTTCATCAGCGTGGCCTGTACAGTGCAGCGTACAGGCGCGTGACCCGCCACCACCCATGCATCCCAGGCTTTGTTCATCGCCGCAAAATCATCTTTATTGGCCAGAAAAATGGTCGCATCCAGAATGCGGGATTTATCGCTGCCCTGTTTTTCCAGCACGGCATCAATTTGCGCCAGCGTGTTGGCCGTTTGCTCGAAGGCATCCGCGGCCAGGTTAGCCGGTACGCCAGTGTAGTAGAGCGTCTGATTGTGGATCACCACATCAGACCAGCGGGCTTCGGCATCAATGCGCTTAATCGTCATAAACGTTTCCTCGTTATTTTTCGTCATCAGGCGGCAAGACTGCCATATTGTGCTGGCGTCGTCACTATTTGGGGTGGCACTGGAGAGGCGGGACTGACATAATCCCTGTGCAAAAATACAGTGAGAGAGCACCGTGGCAGACGATTTTTCCCCTGAAGGTCAGTTAGCACAAGCGATTCCCGGCTTCAAACCGCGTGAACCTCAGCGGCAGATGGCGCACGCCGTAGCGCACGCTATCGACAAGGCGCAGCCGCTGGTGGTCGAGGCCGGTACCGGCACGGGGAAAACCTACGCGTATCTCGCTCCGGCGCTGCGGGCGAAAAAGAAGGTCATTATCTCCACCGGTTCAAAAGCGCTGCAGGATCAGCTCTACAGCCGTGATTTGCCCACCGTGGCGAAAGCGCTGAAATACAAGGGCCGACTGGCGCTGCTGAAAGGCCGTTCTAACTACCTTTGCCTGGAGCGCCTTGAACAGCAGGCGCTGGCGGGCGGCGATCTGCCGGTTCAGACCCTGAGCGACGTGATTATCCTTCGCGCCTGGGCCAACCAGACGGAAGAGGGGGATATCAGCACCTGTGCGAGCGTGCCGGAAGACTCTCCTGCCTGGCCACTGGTGACCAGCACCAACGACAACTGCCTCGGCAGCGACTGTCCGCTGTATAAAGACTGCTTTGTGGTGAAAGCGCGTAAAACGGCGATGGATGCCGATGTGGTGGTGGTCAACCACCATCTGTTCCTCGCAGATATGGTGGTTAAGGACAGCGGCTTCGGTGAGCTGATCCCTGAAGCGGATGTCATGATCTTCGATGAAGCCCACCAGCTTCCGGATATCGCCAGCCAGTATTTTGGCCAGTCGCTCTCCAGCCGCCAGCTGCAGGACCTGGCAAAAGATTTCACCATCGCCTACCGGACCGAACTCAAAGATACCCAGCAGTTGCAGAAGTGTGCCGACCGCCTGGCGCAAAGCGCGCAGGATTTCCGTTTACAGCTTGGTGAACCCGGCTATCGCGGTAACCTGCGCGAGCTGCTGGCGGACAAAAACATCCAGCGCGCGCTGCTGCTGCTCGACGATGCCCTTGAACTCTGTTATGACGTCGCGAAGCTGTCGCTTGGTCGCTCCGCACTGCTGGATGCCGCCTTCGAACGCGCCACGTTGTACCGCGGACGGCTGAAACGGCTGAAAGAAATCAACCAGCCAGGGTACAGCTACTGGTATGAATGCACCTCGCGCCACTTCACCCTGGCGCTTACGCCGCTGACCGTGGCCGATAAATTTAAAGAGGTGATGGCGCAGAAACCGGGAAGCTGGATCTTTACCTCGGCAACCCTGTCGGTGAATGACGATCTGCACCACTTTACCGAGCGCCTCGGCATTGAGCAGGCGGAGTCGCTGCTGCTGCCAAGCCCGTTTGATTATGAAAAGCAGGCGCTGCTCTGCGTCCCGCGCAATTTACCGCTGCCAAACCAGCCGGGTGCGGCGCGTCATCTGGCGGCGATGCTAAAGCCCATGATTGAGGCCAACAACGGCCGCTGCTTTATGCTTTGCACGTCGCACGCCATGATGCGTGACCTCGCCGAGCAGTTCCGTGCCACCATGACCCTGCCGGTGCTGTTGCAGGGGGAAACCAGCAAAGGACAACTGCTCCAGCAGTTTGTCAGCGCCGGTAATGCCCTGCTGGTGGCGACCAGCAGCTTCTGGGAAGGGGTGGATGTGCGTGGCGATACGCTCTCGCTGGTCATTATCGACAAACTACCGTTTACCTCCCCGGATGACCCGCTGTTGAAAGCGCGGATGGAAGACTGCCGCCTGCGCGGAGGCGATCCGTTCGACGAGGTTCAGCTGCCTGAGGCGGTCATCACGCTCAAGCAAGGGGTAGGGCGCTTAATCCGCGACGTGACCGATCGCGGCGTGCTGGTTATCTGCGATAACCGGCTGGTCATGCGCCCTTACGGCGCAACCTTCCTTGCGAGCCTCCCTCCAGCGCCACGGACGCGGGATATAAAACGCGCGGTGCGTTTTCTGGCAAACCCAACGGCGGAGTAATTTGCCCCGGAGTGTGCTAAGATGCGCGCCATTTTGTGACTGACCCTTGCGAGAGCGCGACGACTGATGCGAATTCTGGCTATTGATACCGCAACAGAGGCTTGCTCTGTTGCTCTGCTGAGTGATGGTGCTGTTTCTGCTCATTTCGAAGAGTGCCCACGGGAACACACCCAACGTATTCTGCCCCTGGTAAAAGACATTTTAACTCAGGGCAACACCGCCTTAACCGACCTTGATGCCCTGGCCTTTGGCCGCGGGCCCGGCAGCTTTACGGGCGTCCGTATTGGTATTGGCATTGCTCAGGGACTGGCGCTGGGCGCTGACCTGCCGATGATCGGCGTCTCTACGCTTGCGACGATGGCGCAGGGGGCCTGGCGTATGACGGGCGCCACCCGCGTGCTGGCTGCCATTGATGCCCGCATGGGGGAAGTTTACTGGGCGGAATATACCCGTGATGAGAACGGCGTCTGGCACGGCGAAGAGACGGAAGCGGTACTTAAACCTGACGCGGTCACTGAACGTCTTAAGCAACTGTCCGGCGAGTGGGCGACCGTGGGGACGGGCTGGCCGGCATGGCCAGACATGGCGAACGACACTGGCGTGACGCTGGTGGACGGCAACATGCTGCTGCCAGCGGCGGAAGACATGCTTCCGATTGCCACTCAGCTGCTCGCAGCAGGAAAAACCGTTGCTGTTGAACACGCGGAGCCGGTTTATTTGCGAAACACCGTCGCGTGGAAGAAACTTCCGGGCCGCGAGTGAATCTCAGTAACAGGAACTGAGAAAAAGGAGTCGCATCATGGCGGTTCAGACTAAAGTAGTACGCCTTTTTATGGCAGGCGCGGTTGCCATAGCACTGAGCGGATGCGTATCCGTCCCTGATGCGATCAAGGGCAGTAGCCCGACGCCCCAGCAGGATCTGGTTCGGGTGATGAATGCGCCTGAGCTTTACGTCGGCCAGGAAGCGCGCTTCGGCGGGAAAGTGATCGAGGTGCAGAACCAGCAGGGGAAAACCCGGCTGGAGATTGCTACCGTGCCGCTGGACAGCGGTGCGCGACCCGTACTGGGTGAGGCCTCCCGGGGACGCATCTATGCGGATGTCAGTGGTTTCCTCGATCCCGTTGATTTCCGTGGGCAACTGGTGACCGTCGTCGGACCGATAACCGGCGCCGTGCAGGGTAAAATCGGTAACACGCCTTATAAATTCATGACCATGCAGGTCAATGGGTATAAACGCTGGCGTCTGGCACAGCAGGTGATCATGCCGCCTCAGCCGATTGACCCGTGGATGTGGGGTCCGCATCCTTATCGTTACGGTTACCCGGGTTGGGGCTGGTATAACCCCGGTCCTGCGCAGGTCCAGACGATCGTAACTGAGTAACTTACTGTTATTGCTGGGAAAGAGACAGCGGCTTAGCCGCTGTCTCTGTTTTTTTACGGATAATACGAAAAAAAAGAGTGACGCGCTTCGCAACCTTAAATCTGAACAATTAATAAACTGGTACGCTGAGTTAATATAATGTTAACAAACTGTTTATTATCGGGGTTGTGATGACGACGAACACTCATTTCAGAGGTGATGCATTGAAAAAGGTTTGGCTTAACCGTTATCCCGCAGATGTTCCTGCCGAGATCAATCCTGACCGTTATCAATCCCTGGTTGAATTATTTGAACACTCGGTAAGGCGTTACGCAGACCAGCCCGCATTTGTGAATATGGGCGAGGTAATGACGTTCCGTAAGCTTGAGGAGCGTAGCCGGGCGTTTGCGGCCTATCTGCAGGAAGGGCTTGGGCTGCAAAAAGGAGACCGCGTCGCGCTGATGATGCCGAACCTGCTGCAATACCCGGTGGCGCTGTTCGGCATCCTGCGTGCCGGGATGATTGTCGTCAACGTCAACCCGCTTTACACCCCGCGCGAGCTGGAACACCAGCTCAACGACAGCGGTGCGGTGGCGATAGTTATTGTTTCTAACTTTGCCCATACACTGGAAAAAGTGGTCGACAAAACCCAGGTTAAACACGTCATCCTGACGCGCATGGGGGATCAGCTGTCCACCGCCAAAGGGACGCTGGTTAACTTTGTGGTTAAATACGTCAAGCGCCTGGTGCCAAAATACCATCTGCCGGATGCCATCTCCTTCCGCCGCGCGCTGCATGCGGGCTATCGCATGCAATACGTTAAACCGGAAGTGGTCTCTGAGGACCTCGCTTTTCTGCAATACACCGGTGGCACAACCGGCGTGGCCAAAGGGGCGATGCTAACCCACCGCAACATGCTGGCAAACCTTGAACAGGTCAATGCCACCTACGGGCCGCTGCTGCATCCGGGCAAAGAACTGGTGATCACGGCGCTACCGCTGTATCACATTTTCGCGCTGACCATGAACTGCCTGCTGTTTATCGAGCTGGGCGGTCAAAACGTCCTGATCACTAACCCGCGAGACATTCCGGGGCTGGTGAAAGAGCTGGCAAAATACCCCTTCACCGCCATGACCGGGGTAAATACCTTGTTCAACGCGCTGCTCAACAATAAAGAATTTCAGCAGCTGGATTTCTCAACGTTGCACCTCTCTGCGGGAGGCGGTATGCCGGTTCAGCAGGCGGTCGCCGAGCGCTGGGTGAAACTCACCGGGCAGTATTTGCTGGAAGGTTATGGCCTGACGGAATGCGCACCGCTGGTCAGCGTCAACCCGCATGACATTGACTACCACAGCGGAAGCATTGGCCTGCCGGTTCCCTCCACGGAGGCCAAACTGGTCGATGACAACGATAACGACGTCGCGCCGGGCGAACCGGGCGAGCTATGCGTGAAAGGGCCGCAGGTGATGCTGGGCTACTGGCAACGCCCGGATGCAACAGACGAAATCATTAAAGACGGCTGGCTGCATACCGGCGATATTGCGGTGATGGATGACGAAGGCTTCCTGCGCATCGTCGATCGCAAAAAAGATATGATTCTGGTCTCCGGTTTCAACGTCTATCCGAACGAAATCGAAGACGTGGTCATGCAGCACAGCGGCGTGCTGGAAGTTGCGGCGGTGGGCGTGCCTTCCGGCAGCAGCGGGGAAGCGGTGAAGATTTTTGTGGTCAAAAAAGATCCTTCACTCACCGAGGAAGCGCTGATAACGTTCTGTCGTCGTCAGCTGACGGGCTATAAAGTGCCGAAGCTGGTGGAATTCCGCGATGAGCTGCCGAAATCCAACGTCGGGAAGATATTACGACGAGAATTACGTGACGAAGCCCGTGCCAAAGTAGACAATAAGGCCTGAGCTTCACGTTAATCGCCCTGACGCCGGTTAAGCCGGCGTTTTTTATGGGCGCAAACAAAAGAGAATCCGATTTGAATTACCAGATGATCACGACCAACGACGAGCTGGCTTCGCTGTGCGAAGTGACGCGCGACTTTCCTGCCATCGCTCTGGATACCGAGTTTGTCCGTACCCGGACGTACTATCCGCAGCTGGGTTTGATTCAGATGTATGACGGCAAGCACGTCTCGCTGATCGACCCGCTAGGCATCACCGACTGGACGCCGATGCGTGACCTGCTGCTGGATACGGCAGTAACGAAATACCTGCACGCAGGCAGTGAAGATCTGGAAGTTTTTCTGAATACCTTTGGCATCATGCCTCAGCCGCTGATCGATACGCAGATCCTTGCGGCTTTTAGCGGTCGTCCGCTCTCCTGGGGCTTTGCCGCCATGGTGGAGGAGTATACGGGCCTGACGCTGGACAAAAGTGAATCCCGTACTGACTGGCTGGCGCGCCCGCTTACCGAACGTCAGCTGGAATATGCGGCGGCAGACGTGTTTTACCTTCTGCCGATTGCCGGACAACTGATGAAAGAGGCGGAGGCCTCCGGTTGGCTCTCTGCCGCGCTGGACGAGTGTCGTATGACGCAGCTGCGTCGCCAGGAAGTGGTTGATCCGAAAGACGCCTGGCGTGATATCAGCAACGCCTGGCAGCTGCGTACGCGTCAGCTGGCGTGCCTGCAGCTGTTAGCGGACTGGCGTTTACGCAAAGCGCGCGAGCGCGATCTGGCGGTTAACTTTGTGGTGCGCGAGGAACATCTCTGGGCAGTTGCGCGCTATATGCCGGGTAGCCTGGGGGAGCTGGACAGCATTGGGCTTTCGGGCAGTGAGATCCGTTTCCACGGTAAAACCCTGCTGGCGTTGGTCGCAAAAGCGCAGGCGTTGCCGGAAGATGCGCTGCCGGAACCGCTGTTGAATCTGATGGATATGCCGGGTTACCGCAAAGCGTTTAAGGATATCAAAGCGCTGGTGCAGAACGTCGCCACTGAAAGTAAGCTGAGTGCTGAGCTGCTGGCATCGCGTCGTCAGATTAACCAGCTGCTGAACTGGCACTGGAAGCTGAAACCGCAGAATGGCCTGCCGGAACTGATGGCGGGCTGGCGTGGGGAATTGATGGCCGATCGTCTAAATACCCTGCTGGAAGGGTATCCGCGGTAAAAAATATGCCGGGCGATATACCCGGCATATTCCCCCGGTGGCGCTGCGCTTACCGGGGCTACAAAATCACAACCCTACGGGCGCGACTCTTCCGCTTCCGGTAGCGTCACGTTCAGCTCCAGAATCGAAATATCCCCGTCTTTTTGCTCCAGCTGCACCGTGACCATCTCCGGGTCAATCTGTACGTACTTACAGATCACTTCCAGGATGTCCTTACGCAGCTGCGGCAGGTAATGAGGCTCGGCGTCGCTACGACGACGCTCCGCAACGATGATTTGCAGACGTTCTTTTGCGATGTTGGCGGTGTTCTTTTTCCGCGAGAGAAAAAAGTCCAGTAATGCCATAACTTATCCTCCGAACAGGCGTTTGAGGAAACCTTTCTTCTCTTCTTCAATGAAGCGGAAAGGACGTTCTTCTCCCAGCAGACGGTCAACAGTATCAGCATACGCTTTACCTGCATCTGCCGTCGTATCAAGGATCACGGGCTCGCCCTGGTTAGAGGCGCGCAGCACGGACTGGTCTTCCGGGATGACGCCCACCAGTTTAATGCGCAGGATCTCCAGTACGTCTTCCATGCTCAGCATGTCACCCTTGTTGACGCGACCCGGGTTATAACGGGTCAGCAGCAGGTGCTCTTTGATCGGCTCTTCGCCATTTTCCGCACGACGGGATTTGGAGGCGAGGATGCCGAGAATACGGTCGGAGTCACGCACGGATGAGACTTCAGGGTTGGTGGTGATGATCGCTTCATCAGCAAAGTAGAGTGCCATCAGGGCACCGGTTTCGATGCCGGCAGGGGAGTCACAGACAACGAAGTCGAACTCCATTTTTCTCAGTTCCTCGAGTACCTTTTCGACACCTTCACGGGTCAGGGCGTCTTTGTCACGCGTCTGAGAGGCCGGGAGGATGTAGAGGTTCTCGGTGCGCTTGTCTTTAATCAGCGCCTGGTTCAGCGTGGCATCGCCCTGAATGACGTTGACGAAGTCATACACGACGCGACGCTCACACCCCATGATCAGGTCGAGGTTACGCAGGCCGATATCGAAGTCGATAACGACGGTTTTCTTTCCCTTCTGGGCCAAACCAGTAGCGATGGCCGCGCTGGAGGTGGTCTTGCCAACGCCTCCTTTACCCGAAGTAACAACAATAATGCGTGCCATAGAAATTCCTTGTTAAAAAGGGATCAATTCAACGGTTGAACGGTCAACGCGTCGTCTGCCAGTCGCAGACGAGCCGCTTTGCCATAAAATTCGGCTGGGATCTTGTCGCTCAGCCAATATTCACCTGCGATGGACACCAGTTCCGCCGTCAGGTGAGTACAAAATATTTGCGCGTCCCGATCGCCACTTGCGCCTGCGAGCGCACGTCCACGCATCATACCGTAAACGTGAATATTGCCATCTGCAATAAGCTCTGCGCCAGCACTGACGTGGCTTGTAACAATCAGATCACAGTTTGGTGCATAAATGCGCTGACCGGAACGAACCGGTACGTCAATCATTCGCGTTTTTGTGACGGGAGTAACGTTTTGCACCACAGGAGGGGGCGCCTGCACGGCAGCAGGCGCTGCACGCGGGGCTTTTTCTTTACCTTCATTAAGAAGGGGCAGCCCGGCACGGTCGATTTCCGCTTTCAGCTCGCTATCTTTACAGCCACTGATGCCGACAATTCGCAGGCCAGTAGAGGAGACGGCCTGCTGGAGAAGTTTCCAGTTAACCGGAGCCTCAAGACCACTCACGTTGATAACAACAGGGGCGTGTTTCAGAAAAGCGGGAGCCTGCGCGATTTTGTCTTCTAACGCCTGACGAATAACCTCGGGTTTTGCATCATGCAAATGTACCACTGATAAGGTGAAGCTACTGCCTTTAAGCTCGATGGGCGTGTTTGACATCCTGGCCTTACTCAATTTGCTATTAACCGCAACCATTCGCTGCGATATTCCGAAGAGTATCAGGCATGTTATAGTCAGGAGTATATTGAGGCAAGCAACCACCCATTAATTCAGAGTAAAAACATGTTTTGTGTGATCTACAGAAGTACAAGCCGTGACCAGACCTATCTTTATGTCGAAAAGAAAGACGATTTTTCACGCGTGCCTGAAGAATTAATGAAGAGCTTTGGCCGACCACAGCTGGCGATGCTGCTGCCGCTGGATGGTCGTAAGAAACTGGTCAATGCCGATCTGGATAAAGTGAAAACGGCATTAGCCGAGCAAGGCTATTATTTACAGCTTCCACCACCGCCTGAGAATTTATTAAAACAGCACCTTGAGGCGAACGGGAAAAAATAGTCTCAGCTGTTTCGGGCGCATCACATCAACCGATTAGGGGTCGAGCATGTATCAACATCATAACTGGCAAGGTGCGTTACTGGATTATCCCGTCAGCAAAGTGGTCTGCGTGGGCAGTAACTACGCAAAGCATATTCAGGAGATGGGCAGCGCAACACCAGAAGAGCCGGTTCTGTTTATTAAGCCAGAGACGGCGCTTTGCGATATCCGCCAGCCGCTGGCGTTGCCGCAGGGGCTGGGGTCGGTGCATCACGAAGTTGAGCTCGCGGTGCTGATCGGCGCCACGCTGCGCCAGGCCTCCGAAGAGCATGTCCAGAAAGCGATTGCTGGCTACGGCGTCGCGCTGGATCTGACGCTGCGTGATGTGCAGGGAAAAATGAAGAAGGCCGGGCAGCCGTGGGAAAAAGCCAAAGGCTTTGACAACGCGTGTCCGATTTCGGGATTCATTCCGGTCAGTGAATTTACCGCCGATCCACAGGATACGCCGCTCAGCCTGAAGGTGAACGGTGACATCCGCCAGCAGGGCAGCACGGCAGACATGATCCATAAGATTGTGCCGCTGATCGCCTACATGAGCCGCTTCTTCACCCTGAAACCAGGCGATGTGATCCTGACCGGTACGCCTGAAGGGGTTGGCCCGCTCCTCAGCGGCGATGAGCTGGAGGTCGGTTTTAACGGCCTGTCGCTGAAAACCCGCGTGCTGTAACCACATTTTGCCGCCTGAAGAGGGCGGCAAAACTTGCAACAACGTGCCAGACTCGTTATAAGGTGCGCTTTCTTTTGACGTGTGGACATCCTGATGAACGACATCCCTTTCTGGCAAAGCAAAACTCTTGACGACATGACTGACGCGGAATGGGAATCATTGTGCGACGGCTGCGGGCAGTGCTGCCTGCACAAGCTGATGGATGAAGATACGGACGAAATCTACTTCACCAACGTGGCCTGCAAGCAGTTGAACATTAAAACCTGCCAGTGCCGCAACTATGAGCGTCGGTTCGAATTTGAGCCGGACTGCATCAAGTTAACCCGTGATAATCTGCCCACCTTTGAATGGCTGCCCCATACCTGCGCGTATCGCCTGCTGGCGGAAGGGAAAGGGTTACCAGACTGGCATCCGTTGCTGACTGGTTCGAAAGCGGCGATGCACGGCGAGCGCATCTCGGTGCGCCACATCGCGGTGAAAGAGTCCGAGGTGCGGGACTGGGAAGACCATATTATGAATCACCCTAATCGGTGACAATAAAAAACCCGCCGAGGCGGGTTTTTTATTGTGCGCTGTTGTGTCGGGTGGCGCTGCGCTTACCCGACCTACAAAACTGACGTTGCCGTTTTGCTTTTACCTTCCGAACAAATCACGTTTCTTCGGCTTGAACGGCTGGGCAATCAGCACCAGCAACGCCACGATGAAGTAGGCGACAAAAATCCCCACCAGCCACTGTGGCATCTCCAGCGTCAGGAATTCCCACTGACGGACAGAGCAGTCACCGGATGCGACAAACACCTGCGGCAGCCATTTATCCAGCGGCAGCCAGCTCGGGAAGCGGGCGGCAAAATCACAGGTCATAAACGGTGACGGATGCAGCTGCATCATGGTGTGCTGCCAGGAGAGTTCAATTCCTTTCCAGGCGCTGTACAGCCAGATTGCAATACCCGCGTAGCGCAACGGCGATTTCGGGGCGATGGCGCCTACCAGGCCCGCACCCATAATGCCAAACAGGGCGCAGCGCTCGTAGATACAGAGCACGCAGGGTTTCAGCCCCATCACGTGCTGGAACCACAGCGCGACCATTTCCAGCGCAAAGGCGGTCAGGGCCATCAACAACCACGCTCCGCGACCGCGAGAGCACTGGTTTAAAAATCTCAACATAATCATTTCCCTGGAACATGCTTAGAAAGCGCAGTGTAAACGAATTCGTTTTTCGCGCCACCTGTACCTGACGAAATAAAACGTAATCGGATGTTTATCGTGCGAAAAGGCAAACGGGCAGCGAACTGCCCGAGAGGCCTCATTTAGTGCGCCGCAAGTATACCCGCTTGTATCAGCCATTGCGTACAGGGAATGAGGGTAATTTTGACGCAAAGCAATCCCACAATTGTGAGTACCAGCGTATAGGGCAGCGCCATCCAGACCATTCTTCCATAAGAAAGACGTATGAGTGGCGCAAGGGCAGAGGTCAGCAGGAACAGGAAGGCGGCTTGTCCATTTGGCGTCGCTACCGACGGCAGGTTAGTGCCGGTATTGATGGCTACGGCCAGCAGCTCAAACTGTCCTGCGTTAATAATGCCTTCTTCCATCGCGGATTTGGCTTCGTTGATGTAGACCGTCCCGACAAAGACGTTATCGGAGATGGACGACAGGAGGCCGTTGAACAGATAGAAGAGCGTAAGCTGCGCGTCTGGTGCAGCCTGCAGCACAAAGGTAATTATGGGGGCAAACAGATGCTGATCGATAATCACCGCCACAACCGCGAAGAAGACGGCCAGCAGCGCGGTAAATGGCAGGGCTTCCGTAAACGCTTTGCCAATAGCATGCTCATCCGTTACGCCGCTAAAGGTGGTCGCAAGAATAATAACGGAGAGGCCAATCAACCCAACCTCTGCAAGATGCAACGCCAGCGCGACGATAAGCCAGACGCCAATGATACCCTGCGCAATCAGACGCAGCGTCTCTTGCCGCGTGCGCTGTTTGCGGCTCTGCTCGTCAAATTTATGCAGCTCACTGCGGACCGGCTCAGGCAGTTGCGCGCCGTAGCCGAATACCCTGAACTTTTCGACCAGAATGCAGGTTGCTAACCCGCAGATAAGGACAGGCACGCTCACGGGGGCCATGCGCAGGAAAAACTCGCCAAAATGCCATTCAGCCGCTTTGGCGATGATCAGGTTTTGCGGCTCACCCACCATGGTCATCACGCCGCCCAATGCAGTCCCTACGCCAGCATGCATCATCAGACTGCGCAGAAACGCGCGGAACTGCTCCAGCACCTCACGGTTATGCGCCTCAACGTGGCTGTCATCCTGCAAGTCTTCGCCCGGGCGGGACGAGGCCACGCGGTGATAAATCCCGTAAAACCCGACGGCGACGCTGATCACCACCGCAACAACGGTCAAGGCATCCAGGAAGGCCGAAAGAAAGGCAGCAGCAAGGCAAAACGCCAGCGACAATACCGTTTTAGACGGAATGCTGAGCAACAGGCGAGTGAAGATAAACAGCAGCAGCTGTTTCATAAAGTAGATCCCGGCCACCATAAATATCAGCAGCAGGAGCACTTCCAGATTTGACGCCAGCTCTGCTTTGACATGCTCAGCAGACGTCATCCCGATGACCACTGCTTCAAAAGCCAGCAGACCGCCAGGTAGCAGAGGGTAACATTTTAGAGCCATTGCCAGGGTGAAGATAAACTCCGCGACCAGCAGCCATCCGGCGATAAACGGGTTCACGCTAAAAATAAGGGGGTTAACGACCAGGAAAACCAGCAGTATCAGTTTGTACCAGTCAGGAGACTGACCTAAAAAATTGCGCCACAGCGCGCGCCCAAAAGAAATTTCCACAACAGACGTCCTTCCCCGTCACGTAAAACAAAACATCAGTATACGCAAAATTGCGGCCCGGCGGCGGATAAGCGAGCATAGTAAATTTCATAAAAATGAAACGGCGATCCCTCTTTTCTCTCTTTACCGCGCTACCTGCCGCTGCATGCCTCTGGTATGATGAGTGCAATTTGCTAAAGCTGTGTAATGGAAATCTCACTATGGTCATTAAGGCGCAGAGCCCGGCGGGTTTCGCGGAAGAGTACATCATTGAAAGCATCTGGAATAATCGCTTCCCTGCAGGGTCCATTCTTCCAGCTGAACGCGAACTCTCTGAACTGATTGGCGTCACTCGCACCACGCTGCGTGAAGTGCTTCAGCGACTGGCGCGTGATGGATGGTTGACGATCCAGCACGGCAAGCCAACAAAAGTAAACAACTTCTGGGAAACCTCGGGGCTGAACATTCTTGAAACGCTGGCGCGCCTCGACCACGAAAGCGTACCGCAGCTCATTGATAATCTGCTCTCAGTGCGTACCAACATCGCGACGATCTTTATTCGTACCGCTTTCCGTCAGCACCCGGAAGATGCGCTTGCAGTGCTGGCCAGCGCAAACGAGGTCGAAGATCATGCCGATGCCTTTGCCACCCTCGATTACAACGTTTTCCGCGGTCTGGCGTTTGCCTCCGGCAACCCGATTTACGGTCTTATCCTTAACGGGATGAAAGGGCTCTATACCCGCATTGGTCGTCACTACTTTGCCAATCCCGAAGCGCGCAGTCTGGCACTGGGTTTCTACCATAAGCTCAGCAAGCTCTGCACTGAAGGGCTGCACGATCAGGTTTATGAAACCGTGCGTCGCTACGGTCATGATTCCGGTGAAATCTGGCATCGCATGCAAAAAACGCTGCCGGGCGATTTAGCGATTCAGAGTCGCTGAAAGAAAAACCTCTCAAGTGAGAGGTTTTTTTTCGCCCGGTAAGCGAAGCGCCACCCGGCAAAAAACATTACAACGTATTCAACCGCGCCGGGCAACGTTCCAGCAGTTCTACGCTGCCGTCCTCATTCTGCTGTTCCAGCTGCACGTCAAAGCCCCACAGGCGGTGAACATGCTTCAGCACCTCTTTACGTCCTTTATCCAACGGCGCGCGGTTGTGCGGGATATAACGCAGCGTCAGAGAACGGTCACCGCGTAAATCGACGTTCCAGACCTGAATATTGGGCTCAAGATTGCTCAGGTTGTACTGAGAAGAGAGCCGTGAGCGGATCTCGCGATACCCCTCTTCGTTATGAATCGCAGAAATCTCCAGGTAGTTGTTACGATCATCGTCCAGCACGGTGAAGAAGCGGAAATCACGCATGATCTTCGGCGACATAAACTGGCTGATAAAGCTCTCGTCCTTAAAATCGCGCATCGCAAAATGCAGCGTTTCAAGCCAGTCTGAACCGGCGATATCCGGGAACCAGTACTTGTCTTCTTCCGTTGGCGACTGACAGATACGCTTAATATCCTGGAACATCGCAAAGCCAAGCGCATACGGGTTAATCCCGCTGTACCACGGGCTGTTATAAGGCGGCTGAAACACGACGTTGGTATGGCTGTGGAGAAACTCCATCATGAACCGCTCGGTCACTTTCCCCTCGTCATACAGATGGTTGAGGATGGTGTAGTGCCAGAATGTCGCCCAGCCTTCGTTCATCACCTGCGTCTGTTTCTGCGGATAGAAATACTGGCTGACCTTGCGCACGATGCGCAGGATCTCACGCTGCCACGGCTCCAGCAGCGGGGCGTTTTTCTCCATAAAGTAGAGCAGGTTTTCCTGCGGCTCGGAGGGATAACGACGCGTCTCGGCGACGGCTTTCTCTTCCTCACGCTTCGGCAGGGTGCGCCACAGCATGTTCACCTGGCTTTGCAGATACTCTTCGCGGCTTTTCTGTCGGGCTTTCTCCTCCTGCAGGGAGATTTTCTGCGGGCGTTTGTAGCGGTCCACGCCGTAGTTCATCAGGGCGTGGCAGGAGTCGAGCAGTTTCTCCACCTCATCCACGCCATAACGCTCTTCGCAGTCGGTGATGTATTTACGCGCGAAGATCAGGTAATCAACGATGGAGCTGGCATCCGTCCAGCTGCGGAAGAGATAGTTATTTTTGAAAAACGAGTTATGGCCGTAACAGGCGTGGGCCATCACCAGCGCCTGCATGGTAATGGTGTTCTCTTCCATTAAATACGCAATACACGGATTGGAGTTAATCACAATCTCATACGCCAGCCCCTGCTGACCGTGTTTATACAGGCGCTCCGTTTCAATGAATTTTTTACCAAACGACCAGTGCGGATAGTTGATCGGCATCCCGACGCTGGAGTAAGCGTCCATCATCTGTTCAGAGGTAATCACCTCAATTTGATGGGGATAGGTATCCAGGCGATACAGTTTTGCTACCCGGTCGATTTCGGCGAGGTAGACATCCAGCAGCTCGAAGGTCCAGTCGGGTCCATCGCTCAGACGTGTGTTGTCCTTGTTCAGGGAATCAATAGTAGCCATTAGCGCGCCCTCGTTGTGGGTGCTCTCTCTGTCTGGAGAGCCTCCTTTCAAGCATAGATCAACGTGTTAAAAAGCGTGCCCGACAAGAAATTTTTTCTTTGCGATTTCCCGTTTTTGATACGGCAAAAAAAGCGACTCCTTCAGCATTTTATGCTGGTTAAAAATAAAGCTCAGCATGAGATCCCAAATTAGCACCATCCCCTGATACTGGGGGATGTGTGAGGCAAGTCACCATAAAAAAGTCGTATGTTGAATAATATTTTCAACTAGGTTATCAATCTGTAATTAGAAGATTGTTCTTTTGCACATTATGGAGTGGCTATGCGTGTTGTCATACTGGGAAGTGGTGTCGTTGGCGTAACCAGCGCCTGGTATTTAAGTCAGGCAGGACATGAGGTTACCGTTATCGATCGTGAATCCGGCCCGGCGCTTGAAACCAGTGCGGCGAATGCCGGGCAAATCTCTCCGGGGTATGCGGCGCCGTGGGCAGCCCCTGGCGTACCGCTGAAGGCGATCAAATGGATGTTCCAGCGCCATGCGCCGCTGGCCATCAGCCTTGACGGCACGCCGTTCCAGCTGAAGTGGATGTGGCAGATGCTGCGCAACTGCGATACCCGCCACTACATGGAAAACAAAGGGCGCATGGTGCGCCTGGCGGAATACAGCCGTGACTGTCTTAAGACCCTGCGCGCGTCGACCGGCATTGAGTACGAAGGCCGTCAGGGCGGCACGCTGCAGCTGTTCCGCACCGCGCAACAGTATGAAAACGCCACCCGCGATATCGCCGTGCTGGAAGATGCCGGCGTACCTTACCAGCTGCTGGAGGCCAGCCAGCTGGGGCAGGTGGAGCCTGCCCTGGCGGAAGTGGCGCATAAACTGACGGGCGGCCTGCGTCTTCCTAATGACGAAACCGGCGACTGTCAGCTCTTTACCCAGCGTCTGGCGCACATGTGCGAGCAGGCGGGGGTGAAATTCCGCTTTAACACCGCTGTCGACAAGCTGCTGTCGGAAGGGGAAAAAATTTACGGCGTGAAGTGTGGCGACGAGGTGATCAAAGCGGATGCCTACGTGATGGCATTTGGCTCGTACTCCACCGCCATGCTGAAAGGCATTCTCGATATTCCTGTTTATCCGCTGAAGGGCTACTCGCTGACCATTCCGGTGAAAGAAGAGAGCGGCGCCCCGGTATCAACCATCCTGGATGAAACCTACAAAATCGCCATTACCCGCTTTGATAACCGCATCCGCGTGGGCGGCATGGCGGAAATTGTCGGCTTCAACACCGACCTCCTGCTGCCGCGTCGTGAAACGCTGGAGATGGTGGTGGGGGACCTGTTCCCGCGCGGGGGCTTTGTTGAGCAGGCGACATTCTGGACCGGTCTGCGTCCGATGACCCCGGACGGTACGCCGATTGTTGGCCGTACGCCGTTTAAAAATCTGTGGACCAATACCGGACACGGCACGCTGGGCTGGACGATGGCCTGCGGATCCGGTCAGCTGCTGAGCGACCTGATTTCCGGGCGCACGCCAGCCATTCCATTTGACGATTTAAGTGCGGCGCGCTATCAATCAGGGTTCACGCCATCGCGTCCACAGCATCTGCACGGCGCGCATAACTAAGGAGTTGTCATGTCCCGTCCTGTTCTGGCTCAGCTGGATCTGCAGGCCCTGAAGGAAAACCTGCAAATTGTTCGCCGGGCAGCACCTGGTTCGCGCGTCTGGTCGGTAGTCAAAGCGAATGCCTACGGCCACGGTATTGACCGTATCTGGAGCGCGCTCAGCGCCACCGACGGTTTTGCGTTGCTCAATCTGGAAGAGGCTATCCTGCTGCGCGAACGCGGCTGGAAAGGGCCGATTTTGCTGCTGGAAGGGTTCTTCCACCCCGAGGATCTGCCGTTGCTGGATAAGTATCGTCTGACCACCAGCGTTCACAGCAACTGGCAGATTAAAGCGATTCAGGATGCAAAACTCCACGCGCCGCTGGATATCTATCTCAAGGTAAACAGCGGCATGAACCGTCTGGGCTTTCAGCCTGAGCGGGTGCATACGGTCTGGCAACAGCTGCGCGCCCTGAAAAATGTGGGCGAAATGACGCTGATGGCGCACTTTGCCGATGCGGAAAAACCGGACGGCATTGCCGATGCCATGGTCCGCATTGAGCAGGCGGCAGAAGGGCTGGACTGTCCGCGCTCGCTGTCGAACTCTGCGGCGACGCTTTGGCATCCCGAAGCGCATTATAACTGGGTGCGTCCGGGGATCGTTCTGTATGGTGCATCCCCGTCCGGTCAATGGCAGGATATCGCCAACAGCGGCCTGAAGCCGGTGATGTCGCTACGCAGTGAGATAATCGGCGTGCAGACGCTGAAGGCGGGCGACACGGTGGGCTATGGCAGCCGCTACCGGGCGCAGGGCGAACAGCGAATTGGTATTGTGGCAGGCGGGTATGCCGACGGCTATCCGCGCATCGCGCCAACCGGTACGCCTGTCTGGGTGGACGGCGTCCGTACGGGCACGGTGGGGACCGTGTCAATGGATATGCTGGCGGTTGACCTCACGCCGTGTCCGCAGGCGGGCATCGGTTCACCGGTTGAGCTGTGGGGCAATGAAGTCAAAATTGATGATGTGGCCGCGGCGGCGGGAACGGTGGGGTATGAACTCATGTGCGCCCTGGCGCCGAGAGTGCCGGTTGTAACGGTGTAACGTGTTCTTATGCCGGGTAAGGCGAAGCCGCCACCCGGCATAAACCCGCTACTCTGCGTCCTCTTCCATCGGCCGCAAACCGACTTTCCGCACCGCGTTATCTTCTTTTTCGGCAACGGTCCAGATCATCCCGGCAAATTCCACCTGATCGCCGACGACCGGCGCAGCGCCAAGTCGTTGCTGGATGATTTCGCCCAGCGTTTGCTGGTTATCACCGTCTTCAGCACCTTCATCCAGACCGTAAATCAGCGCCACATCCGCAAATTTGGCGCTGGCTTCCAGAATAAAATCACCGAAGAAACGCTGGTCCAGCGCCACCGGAGGCGACTGGCTGAACAACTTGCCCAGCGCGGGCAGATCGCGTTCGCGGCCAATCACGCACAAAATATCCCCTTCGCGAAGCCGGGTGCTGCCGGTAGGGTGTTGCAGGACATTATCGCGAAACAGCGCGGCAATCCGTGTTTCGGCCGGCATGTGCAAATCGCGCAGCGATGCCCCTACGCACCACTTGTCGGCGCTCAGTTGATAGACGAACTGTTCCCACGGGTTCTCCGGATGAATATCAAGCCCCACGCGGGACACCGGCCAGCCCACGGGCGGGACCACTACTTTGGCTTTTTTCGCCGCCCATCCGAGCGACGTCCCCTGGAACAGCAGTGAAATCAGCACCACGAAGAACGCCACGTTAAAGAACAGTCGTGCGTTATCCAGCCCGGCCATCATCGGGAAGACGGCAAGGATGATCGGCACCGCGCCACGCAGGCCCACCCAGCTGATAAAGACACGCTCGCGCAGGTTGAAGCCGCGAAACGGCAGCAGACCGGCAAACACCGACAGCGGACGGGCGAAGAAGATCATCCACGCAGACAGCAGCAGCGCCGGAATGGCAATCGGCAGCAGATCCGAGGGCGTAACCAGCAGGCCCAGCACCAGGAACATGCCGATTTGTGCCAGCCAGGCAAGACCGTCGAAGTTTTGCAAAATAGCGTGACGGTTGCGGATAGGGCGGTTACCCATCAGGAATCCGCAGAGGTAGACCGCGAGAATACCGCTGCCGTCCAGAGCGGTGGTGACGGCAAAAATCAGGATCCCGCCGCTCAGCGCCAGCAGTGGATACAGCCCCGAGGGGAGCGAGATGCGGTTAATCATCTGCTGTAACAGGTATCCCCCCGCCAGACCTATCAGTATCCCCAGGCCGAACTGCTGCAGGATATGCCACGCAAACATCCAGCTCAGCCCGGTCTCGTGCTGCTGAATCATCTCGATCAGCGTGATGGTCAGGAACACCGCCATCGGGTCGTTACTGCCGGATTCAATCTCAAGCGTTGAGCCGACACGTTCGTTAAGCCCTTTTCCACCGAGCAGGGAAAACACGGCTGCCGCGTCGGTTGAGCCGACAATCGCGCCAATCAGCAAACCTTCCATGATATTCAGATGGAAAAGCCACGCAGCCATCATCCCGGTGAGGCCAGAGGTAATTAACACGCCGACCGTGGCAAGTGAAAGCGCAGGCCCCAGGGCCACACGGAAGGAGCTCGCCTGCGTACGCATGCCGCCGTCAAGCAGGATCACCGCCAGGGCGAGGTTACTCACCATGTAGGCAAAAGGGTAGTTATCGAATGGGATACCGCCGATGCCATCAATGCCAGCCAGCATGCCGATAGCAAGGAAAATAACAAGAATAGGTATGCCGAGACGCGATGAAAATGAACTTAATAAAATACTGCTGGTTACAAGGACAGAACCCAAAATGAAAAGGCTGATTATCGCTGCGGCATCCAATGTTCTCTTACTCCCACCTCAATGTTAACGCTGTTACTAAAACCCTAACATATTAACGTCGGTAACAGCGTTTTATTAAGGCGGTTTAACGGATTTTTTACCCCTTTATGACCGGATGGCCGCTGATGGTGAGCTGGCTTCCGCCATCATCATGCTTCAGCCTGGCGTGCGCCCCCAGCGCAAGAGTGACGGTTTGCTGCTCATGGCCGAAATCCAGCCCGGTGATGACGGGAATGTCCAGCCGGGAGCGAATGAAATCGACCATGGTTTCCAGCGAGTAGCCCGCGTCATAGTCATTGGGGGCAGCGCCGCTAAAGCTGCCCAGCACAATCGCGGACTGACGCGCAAGAATACCGGCATGATAAAGCTGCAATAGCATGCGCTCGACGCGGAACGGATGTTCGTTGATATCTTCCAGCACCAGAATGCCGTCTTCGATGTCCGGCATCCACGGCGTGCCGATGAGCGAGACCAGCATCGCCAGGTTTCCGCCCCAGAGCTGACCTTCACACTCCCAGTGCGGTCCGTTGCCTTGCCACTCCACGCTGTAGGCAGGATTACGCAGCGCGCGCCAGAAGTGTTCCATGGTAAACGCATCCAGCTCTGGCGCGCCGAAGTTACCGGCCAGCATTGGGCCGCTAAACGTGATGACATTGTGCAGGGCCAGAAGACCTAGCTGGATGACGGTGAAATCGCTGTGGCCGCAAATCAGCAGCGGATCCTGCTGCTGGCGCTGCGCCAGGCCCTGCCAGTCAATGCTCTCCAGCAGCCTGCTCGCCCCGTAGCCGCCGCGCACGGCAAGGACGATGCGATCCTTACCCTTCAGACTCACCAGGCTATTGATATCATTCAGCCTCTGCGCTTCCGTTCCGGCAAAACGCTGCTGGCGGCGGGGGATAATTGTCTGATTTTCTACCTGATGACCAGATTCCAGTAAGCGCTGAACGCCCCGCTGTGCCGCGTCCTGGTTAATGCAGTAGCCCGACGGCGCGATGAGATGAAACTGAGACATGGCAATTCCTTGCTGAATGAGAAACTAATTGTCTATATCATGCCGCGTATACGCTGCCTGCTTCAAGGGCGGCGCACCGCGATGACCGGCTATAAGGATAGATGACGTGAAATTGAGATGGTTTGCTTTTTTGATTGTGCTGCTGGCTGGCTGTAGTTCAAAACATGATTATCAAAACCCGCCCTGGAACCCGGAAGTGCCGGTGAAACGGGCTATGCAGTGGATGCCAATCAGTGAACAAGCCGGGAAGGCCTGGGGCGTGAGCCCGCGTCTGATCACCGCCATTATTGCGGTGGAGTCCGGCGGTAATCCTACGCTCGTCAGCAAATCCAACGCGGTGGGACTGATGCAGCTTAAGGCTTCAACGGCGGGGAGAGAGGTCTACCGCTATATGGGCTGGAGCGGACAGCCGTCGACCAGCGAGCTGAAGAACCCGGAACGCAACATTTCCATGGGTACCGCGTATCTGAGCATTCTGGAACATGGCGTGCTGAAGGGCATCGAGGATCCGGAAGTGATGCAATACGCGCTGGTGGTCTCCTACGTGAACGGTGCAGGGGCGCTGCTCAGAACCTTCTCCTCTGACCGCAAAGAGGCGATAGACGAGATCAACGGCATGGACAAAGATGAGTTCGTCGAGCATGTAGCGAAGAATCATCCGGCACCACAGGCGCCTCGTTATATCTGGAAAGTACAGAAAGCGATGGATGCCATGTAATGCCGCAAACGGGCGGCGGTTGCGCTGCCCGATTTTTTCACAGGACTTTATTTGCACGTTCCCGTGCTTCACGCTCCAGCGAGTAGATAATACGCTGCAGCTCGCGCTCAGCGCCTGGCCCGACGTTCAGGAAACGGAAGCTCAGACGCGGCGTGGTAATCGTTTCGTTTTTGCTGTCCACCACCGTGCGCTCGCTGATGGCAATCAGCTGTGCATCGAAATAAAAGCGACCCCAGCCGCCCATATCGAGCTCAATTTGGGTAAAACGCATGCCTTCTACCAGTCCGTCCGGTTTCGCTGAATCCAGCAACGCCCCCATTCCGCCCAGCGACAGGTCAAAGAGACGGAAACGAAGCTCTTTTTTGTCCGGCATTTTGGCCTTACAAAAATAGGCAGGGTGAAGCGGGGCGCTGATGCGGAAGTATTCACGACGCTGGACAAACCAGAGGTTGCCCGGAAGAGGTGTCACAAAAGCGGGAAGTCCCTGATATTCGCTCAGTTCCAGTCGCGGCAGGACAAACTCCACTTTGGCTCCATGGGTTTCGGCCATTACCGCAATATGTTCCGCTCTTAGCGCAGCGCGGTTTTCATACTCCTGGCTGCCCAGGTCAACAATCAGTCGCTCCTGCGAAACGTCAAGGATCTTGCTGATAAACTGATTATTTGACCAGCTGATGCGCAACGGCACTTCGCCTTTTTGCAGGTCGCGTAATACCCCTAATACAGCCAGCGGATTTTGCTTGAGGAACTGCTCACTGTAATGACTCACGCCGGATGGCTCCTTGATTAATGACAGACTGTCTGAGCGTTATCGGCAATCCACACTCAAACTTAATACAAACCGGTGAGTTTTTTTTATTGCTGCACGCAAGATAAGTCGGTGAGAGGAAAATGATTTTATGCTGATGACCTATACTTACCTTAGCTGCGCAGAAGGTTTTCTGCACATGCGTTAAACCTGAAAGAGGGCATCGCTATGGGTATCATCGCCTGGATTATCTTTGGTCTTATCGCTGGCGCTATCGCTAAACTCATCATGCCGGGAAACGATGGCGGCGGCTTCATTTTGACCTGTGTTCTCGGGGTTGTTGGTGCGGTTGTGGGCGGCTGGCTGGCGACGATGTTTGGCTTTGGAGGCAACATCAGTGGTTTTGACATGCACAGTTTCCTCGTTGCTGTCGTCGGTGCCATTGTTGTGCTGGGCATATTCAGGTTACTGCGACGAGCCTAAAATGACATAGCGGCTCTCTGCGGAGGGCCGTTTTTTTTGCCTGAATCTTGATTTGTTAATCGAAATGATAATAATTGTCGTTCCGTATTGCATCTAACAATAAGACGACATTATGAACTCCTCACGTTTTACGTTATGCGCTCTGGCCGGTGCCGTCACGCTGGCATTGCAGGTCCAGGCTTTCGCCGAAGAATCTACCATCGTCGTCACGGGCTCAGAGCAGGGCAGCGCGCTGCCGGCCTGGACGAACAGCGCCACGAAATCGGCCGTTGCCGAAAGTAAAACGCCCCAGGTCATCAATACGCTTTCTGCCCCGGAAATTGAAAAGCGTCATGCGAACTCCGTGAATGAAATCCTGCGCTATGCCCCGGGCGTCTCAACCGAAGTGCGCGGTAATACCTCCTACATGAGCGAATACAAAATTCGTGGCTTTACCGTCGATCAGGAGTTCTATAACGGATTGCAGTTGCCCTATAACGTCACCGGCAATACCAAGGCTCGTATCGATCCGCTGTTGATTGACAGCGTCGATATCCTGAAAGGGCCTTCATCGGTGCTTTACGGCGGTGGTTCGCCGGGCGGGCTGGTGAATATTCAAAGTAAAAAACCGCAGCGGGAAGCGCGAACGGAGGTCGGTTTTAATACCGGTAACCGCAACCTGAAAGAGGGCTATCTCGACTCAACGGGGCAGATAGCCGACAGCGACTGGAATTACCGTCTGCTGGGCAAGGCGACGGAGAATGACGATCAGCCGCACACCACCCGGTATGAAAATTACCTGGTCGCCCCGTCCGTCACCTGGCAACCCGACAGCAAAACCCGTCTCACGCTCGATGCGCTGGCGCAAAACTCCCCGAGCCTGACGCCGTCAAATCCGCTCCCGCTGTCTTATCTGCGCTCGAAATATGCCGATCGCCGTGATTACGCCGGAGATGAATGGAGTGGGTTTAAGCAGCGCCAGTGGATGCTGGGCTATAGCTTTGAACACGAGTTTGACAGCGGCTGGGGCTTTAACCAGAAAGCGCGCTATTTTGACGTCGATACCCACCAGCGCAGCGTCTATGCGACAGGAACGGGGAGTGAGGTTTATCAGCTCAACCGCTTTGCTTACACCACCGATGAAGATCTTAAGAGCTTCAACATCGACAACCAGGTGACGAAAACCGTTGCGCTGGGTGAATGGCAGCACCATCTGCTGGCCGGGTTTGACTATCAGAAGATGAACTCGCATTTCCACTACCGTTACGCGTCGGCCACGCCAGGCATGGACATGCGCGATCCTGACTATGCGCAAATCAGCGAAGGCGCATTGGGGCTCTACACCGCCCAGAAGAATCGCCTCAGCTATCAGCAGAACGGTTACTACCTGCAGGATCAGGTGGAATTCGGTGGCTTAAATCTGTTGGGTAGCCTGCGCTACGACGATTACCGCTCCGTCACCACCGATTACCTGAAAAACGGGGATAAAGCCTGGGTGTCGCAGGACCGCGTCACCAAACGTCTGGGCGCGCTTTACGCCTTCGATAACGGTGTTTCACCGTTTATCAGTTATTCCGAAGGTTTTGCGCCGGTGTCACCGCAGGGAACGCTTACGGCAAAAGACGTCAAACCGACCACCAGCAAGCAGGTGGAAGGCGGGGTAAAATATCTGCTGGCTGAATACGCCACCACCTTTACCGCCTCGGTGTTTAACATCCGGCAGAAAAACGTTGTCACCTCCGATCCGGGCTTCCTGAATTATCGTCAGACCGGGGAAGTGGAATCCAAAGGGGCAGAGCTCTCCGCCATTAGCCGTCCGACGGACAACCTGACGCTGATTGCCAACTATGCCTACACCCATGCGATCAATACCGAAGATGATAAATACCAGGGTAAACGTCCAACTCAGGTGCCGGAGAACGCTTTCAATCTGTGGGGGGACTACACTTTCGAGAGTACGCCGCTGAAAGGGCTGATGCTGGGGGCTGGGGCACGCTACACCGGTCCGATGGAAATTTCACCGGCTAACGATGCGGGTAAACTGGGCGGCACCACGCAGTACGATCTGGCGGCCTCGTACCGGATGGGCGAAATCCTGCCTTCGCTGGCGGGACTTACGCTTAAGGCGAGTATGCAGAACATCACCAATAAAGAGACGCTGACCTGCTACGACGCAACCAACTGCTGGATTGGGCGTGACAGGACGTATCAGCTAGGGGCGAGCTACAGCTTCTGACTGCCCGGTGGCGCTGCGCTTACCGGGCCTGCAAACCCAACGCAGGCCCGGTAAGACGTAGCCGCCACCCGGCAATACCCACTTACTGCGCCGTCGCTTTCACCGGCGCCGCTTCGTCATTCGCCGCAGGCTGATTTTCCGGTACGCTGTCACACGGTTTCTCTTTCGGACAGACCAGATCCAGCATTTTCAGCGTCACGCCATTACTCCAGCCGAACCCATCCTGCAGCGGGTACTCGCCACCGCCGCCGCCCGTACCGGTTGTTGATACGTCATATTTCTCCACCAGTTTCTTCTCGCGGTCGTAAGTGTGCTGCACGTTCTTCAGGAAGCGCCAGGTGACATCCATCGCCACCTTATTCTGCCCGTAATTCTGCAACCCTTCCGTCGCCACCCACTGCAGCGGAGCCCAGCCGTTTGGGGCATCCCACTGCTGTCCGCTGTTGATCGTGGTGGTGGTAATGCCGCCCGGTTTCAACAGGCGCGAGGAGGTCGCCGCGGCAACTTTATCGGCACGCTCCTGCGACGCCGCCTTCACGTAGAGCGGGAAGAGAGCGGCCGCGGTAAGCTGATTACGCACCTTCTTACTCTTGAGGTCGTAATCGGCATACCAGCCCTCTTTATCATTCCACAGGTGGTTCTCGATGGCTTTCTGACGCGCGGTTGCCAGCGCCTCGTATTTACTCGCCGCGGCGCTGTCGCCTGAATCCTGGCTTGCCCGCGCGAGCAGTTTTTCCATTTTAAACATCAGCGCGTTCAGATCGACGGGCACGATGCTGGTGGTGCGGATCGTGCCGAGTTTTTGCGGATCGTCCATCCAGCGGGAGCTAAAGTCCCAGCCCGAGGCCGCTGCGGAGCGCAAATCACGGTAGATCTCAGTCGCGGGTCGGTTAGGGTTGTTTTTGGCGGTATTGACGTCGTCAAGCCAGGACTCGGGGCGCGGAGTATCGCGGTCATCCCAGTAGCGGTTGAGCACCGAACCGTCATCCAGCTTCACCACGCGCTGGTTAGCTTGCCCTGGCTGAAGAGAATCGACGCCCTCCATCCAGTAGGCGTACTCTTTTTCCATTTGCGGGCGATATTTCTTTAGCGCATCGCTGTCGTGCGTCGCCAGCAGTTCCACCATCATGGAGAAGAACGGCGGCTGGGAGCGGCTCAGGTAGTAGCTGCGGTTGCCGTTGGGGATATGTCCAAAGGTATCAATCTCCCAGGCGAAGTTATCCACCATATCGCTGATTTTGTCCCAGTGGCCGCTTTCCGCGAGACCCAGCATGGTGAAATAGCTGTCCCAGTAGTAGACCTCGCGGAAGCGTCCGCCGGGCACAACGTAAGGCTTCGGTAACGGCAGCAGGGAATCCCATTTATTACTGGCTTTATCGGTGGTACGCGTCAGTACGGGCCAGAGATCGTCAATATGCTCGCGTAAACTTTGTCCTGCGGGCGGAACATACTTTTCGCCTTCCGCAGGCAGCGTGAAGTTCATCTCTACAAAGTGGCGCAGATCAAAGCTGGACTGGGTGTGCTGCATCCGGTAATCCGCCAGGATCATCAGCGGATCGCTTTTGGGGACGGCATCAGCGAAGGTTTTCTGATCGGGAAACAGTTTGGCACTTTGCACATCATTAAAGAGAGGGCCAAGTAAAATATCGGGGGAATTTTTCTGGAACGCAGGCTGTTCATCAGCATAACTCAATGTCGTCGCACCGAGCAGTGCGCCTCCCAGCGCGAGGTGCAAAAGAGCAGGGCGTAAAGTGCGAGGTCTTATCATCTGTTCGTCTCCTGTATTCGCTCAGCAGCGTGACCGCTGTTATCAATCACCTGAAAACCTTAGACGAATATCGACCGCTTCGCGTGTTCAATATCCCATTTTGCGCAGAACCAGACAATTTACCGCTTCGCCCGTCCGGTCCGGCCGGGAGGAATTAGTTGTGCAAATGAAATTAAAAGAATTATGTCTTTAAATAATCATATATATTGCACGTTAAAATATACATAAACCTAATGAAATAAGAGTGTGAAGCGGGTGGTCTTTCTTCTCTTCATTACCGCAAGTTTTCTCTGTGCCGATCACACAAGTTAAAAATCATAATTACGTTGTGAAAAAACATAATAGCACCGTTGAGGGTATTTGGTGGAAATGGCCGTGCTCGATATTTGGGTATTCACTTTTATAATCAGGATGGATTCTATGCAATTAAAGAAAACGGTAATTCTGATAAGCGCATTCTATTCCGGCGCACTTTTGGCGGCACAACCCTCAATGAACGTGGAAGAAAAGCTGGCGCAACTGGAAGCGCAAATTCAGGAGCTTAAACAGCAGCAGGCCGCCGCGACGCAGGCTGCGCCAGCCGTTGTGGTGCAGTCGGAAGAGCCGGTGAGCAAAACCGCTCCGCCAAAACTGACGCTCTCAGGGTTTGGTGATATTAAATTTTACGGTGATGTGGAATTTAATATGGATGCCGCCAGTAAAACGGGTAGCCTCACGTCTGTTAAGCAAAGTGCTAATAGTGACTGGGCGCCGGGCGATAAAGAACGCTGGGATATTAACGGACGTATTTTATTAGGCTTTGATGGTTATCGTAAAATGGATAACGGCAATTTTGCCGGGTTCTCCGTCCAGCCGCTCGGCGACCTCGCCGGGCAAATGTACCTGGATGATGCGGTATTCTTCTTTGGCACTGAGAATGACTGGGAAATAAAAGTCGGACGCTTTGAGGCCTATGACATGTTCCCGCTCAACCAGGATACGTTTGTGGAATACTCCGGGAATACCGCAGACGATCTCTACAGCGACGGCTACGGCTATATCTATATGCTGAAGGAGGGGCGTGGGCGAACCGACAGCGGGGGCAACTTCCTGATGAACAAGACGCTGGATAACTGGTATTTTGAGCTGAATACCCTGTTTAAAGACGGCAGCGATTTGTATGTCGACCAGCGTTATCACGGTGCAGAACTTGAGAACGACAAAAATGTGGCCTACGTGCGCCCGGTCATCTCGTGGCAGAATGGGCCGTTTTCCAGCGCGGTTGCCATGGAGACCAACCTGGTCAACAACGCTTATGGCTATCGCGACGATGCCGGGCGCTGGGTAGACCAGTCAGAGAGAACGGGCTACGGGTTCACGATGACCTGGGACGGGCTCAAAACCGATCCGGAAAACGGAGTGGTCATGAATCTCAACACGGCTTATCTGGACGCGACGGGCGAAACCGACTTTACCTCAGCTATTAATGCCCTCTGGCGTAATTTTGAGTTGGGTTACATCTATGCCCATAACGAAATCGACGAGTTTAATACCTCAACGTTTGACGCAGAGTGTGAAAACGACTGCTGGATAACCGACCCGGGCGAGTATGACATCCATACCATCCATACCTCGTACCTGATCCCGAACGTCATGAAGATGAAAAACTTCAACATCTATCTGGGCGCGTATGCGTCATGGGTCAATGCATCCCCGAAAGAGGGTGACAATAAAAATGACGATCGCTACGGTGGTCGCGTGCGCTTTAAATACTATTTCTGATGTCCTGTCAGTCGGTCAGACCTCTTCCGGGGTCTGGCTGACTTCCCGAAGCGTGCCCGGCGCATGGCCGATGATGCGCTTAAATGCCCGGCTAAACGCCGCCAGAGACCCGTAACCGAGCCGCAGCGCGACGGTTTCAATCGGTTGATTTTCATGGCGAATATACTGAATAGCCAGTCGCATTCTGAGCTCGCTGAGATATTTTGCCGGCGTCGTCCCCGTCGCCGCCAGAAACCGTTCAGCGAACACGGAGCGGGAGGTGCCCGCTTCTTTCGCCAGATCCGCCACGCTCCAGTTCAGGCCCGGCTGCTGGTGCATGGCGTAGATGGCCCGGCTCAGACGCGGATCGCGTAAGACCTGCACCCAGCCCGTCGCTTTACCACAGCCTGCTTCAACCCAGCCCCGAACAATCAATGCCGCCACCACGTCAGCCAGACGGGCGAGGATCCCGGCAAACCCGACCTGACGCGTCATGGACTCGCGCTCCATCGCGGCCAGCAGCGGATGAATTTCCGGCCAGGTGGACATCAACCGGCTGACCATCATCACTTCCGGCATCGCTTTGATCAGCGGCTGCATGCCGCCCAGCTCAAAATCCATACACCCGCTAAAGATGATGGTGTTTTCGCTCTCCGGGCAGGGCTCACAGGTAATGGCACAGACCGAACTACAGATGGGCTCGCTGGGGAAAGCGTTGACTGGAGTGATGGTTGCCTTGTCGTCAGAGAGCAGGGCATGGGCATTACCGCCAGGAATAAACAGCGCATCGCCGCTGCTCAGTTCGAAGGTTGCACCGCTGTCCATTCGCAGCAGGGCGTTGCCGTGGCTCACAAAATGGAACTGCGCCTTGCCCGGTGCCTGATGGAACGCGACGCCAAACGGTGCACTGGCTTCAATCCGGCGGTATTTCACCCCCGACAGACGCATGCCGCGTAAAAGTTCGCTGATCAAATCGGGTGACTGTGCGGTCATGGCGTAACTCCGGACGAATAATCAATAAGTGGAGATTATATGTCATAGATCGTCCAGGGTGAACCCTCTATGCTTTTGCGACAGTTGTCACACTTTTATAACGGGAGATCAACAGATGAATGCATGTGTCGAGGCGAGAGAGGCCGTCGCGCCTGCCAAACCCGCCTGGCGAGCCGTCTATTCACTGGGGCTGGGGGTTTTTGGTTTGATAACGGCGGAGTTCCTGCCCGCCAGTTTGCTGACGCCGATGGCCGCGAGCCTGGGCGTCAGTGAGGGGATGGCCGGGCAGGCCGTGACCGCCACGGCGCTGGTGGCGTTAGTCACCGGACTGCTGATCACCCCGGCGACCCGGAAAATCGATCGTCGCTGGGTATTGATGTTTTTTTCCGTGCTGCAAATTATCTCCAGCCTGCTGGTAGCCTTTGCGCCCACTCTGCACGTTCTGCTGATGGGGCGTCTGCTGTTAGGGGTTGCCATCGGTGGGTTCTGGGCGATGTCGACGGCCACAACAATGCGTCTGGTTCCGGCGGACAAAGTGCCGAAAGCGCTGGCGGTGATCTTCTCCAGCGTGTCGATCGCCACCGTGGTCGCGGCCCCGCTGGGGAGCTATCTGGGAAGCCTGATCGGCTGGCGCAACGTCTTTATTCTCTGCATTCTGCCGAGCATGCTGGCGCTGCTGTGGCAGATCTGGGTGCTGCCGTCCATGAAGCCAGAGAGTAGCGGTAGCCTCGGCACATTGTTCCGCGTGCTGCGCCGTCCTGGCATGATTGGCGGCATGCTGGCGACCATTCTGATCTTTAGCGGCCATTTCGCCTTCTTTACCTACCTGCGCCCGTTCCTTGAAACCGTCGGACAGGCAAATGTTGAAACCATTTCGCTGATCCTGCTGGGCTTCGGGCTTGCCAACTTTGTCGGCACCTCCATTGCCGGGCATCTGCTGGCCCGTAATCTGCGCCTGACGCTGGCCCTCGTGCCGTTCGGCATGGGCATACTTGCGCTGATGATGGTGGCGTTTGGTCATCTGGCGATGCTGGACGGATTACTGGTGGCGCTGTGGGGCTTTGCGTTCGGTCTGGTGCCGGTGGGCTGGTCAACCTGGCTTGCCACCACCGTTCCGGATGAAGCGGAAAGTGCCGGAGGGCTGCTGGTGGCGTCCATTCAGCTGGCGATTAGCGCTGGCGCGGCCGGGGGCGGGGTGGTGTTTGACCTCAACGGGGCCAGCGGCGTGTTTGCCGGAAGTGGTTTCCTGCTGGTGACGGCGATGGTCATTGTATTTATGGGCGTGAAGGTCAAAGCGGCGTGATTTTATGCCGGGTGGGGGCTTATCCCACCCGGCTTGAGGCTTACAGCCCTTTTTTATCCATCAGCACCGCCAGGTCCACCAGGCGGTTGGAGAATCCCCACTCGTTGTCATACCACGCCAGGATCTTCACCATGTTCCCGCCAATCACCAGCGTGGAAAGCCCGTCGATAATGGAGGAGCGCGGATCGCCCTGATAATCGCTGGAAACCAGCGGTTCATCGCTATACCCCAGAATGTCTTTCAGTGGCCCACTGGCTGCCGCACTGCGGAATGCGTCATTCACCTCTTCGGCAGTCACGTTACGGCTCAGGGTGACCGTCAAATCGACGATCGATACCACCGGAACCGGCACGCGCAGAGAATACCCGGTCAGCTTACCGTCCAGAGAGGGGATGACTTTGCCGAGCGCTTTTGCAGCGCCGCTGGAGTAGGGCACAATCGACAGCGCCGCCGCGCGTGCACCGCGCAGATCTTTTTCCGGCTGATCGTGCAGTGCCTGGCTGTTGGTATAGGCATGCGTGGTATTCATCAGGCCATGCTCAATCCCGAACTGCTGATGCAGTACCTGCGCGGCCGGAGCCAGACCGTTCGTGGTACAACTCCCGTTACTCACGACAACGTGCTGAGCCGGATCATAGCGATCGTGGTTCACGCCCATGACGACGGTCAGATCGTCGTTCTTGCCGGGCGCGGAGATGATGACGCGCTTTGCACCACCGTGCGTGACGTGCACCGCAGCTTTTTCCCGCTCGGTAAAGAAGCCGGTGGCTTCAATTACCACATCCACGCCAGCTTCACGCCACGGAATATTTGCCGGATCGCGTTCGCTAAACACCACGATCCGCTGGCCATCAACCTGCAATGCGCCGTCAGCCGCTTCAACCGGTGCGGGCAATTTACCCAGAAGGGAATCGTGTTTCAGCAGGTGGGCGAGGGTTTTGCTGTCCGTCAGATCGTTAATGGCCACAATCTGAAGATCCGGGTTACCCAGCGCTGCGCGCAGGAAATTACGTCCGATACGGCCGAAACCGTTAATACCGACCTTAACCATGGTGCACTCCTTATCTCTGTTGTCTGGAGTCACTGTAGGCGTCAGGCCGATTGGCGTAAACGACAAAAAAGGATCAGATTACGCCATCCTGCGGCAGTGGAAGCGCTGGCGGTACTCGCCCGGGGTAAGGTGGAGCTGTTTCTCAAACACGCGGCGCAGGTTAATGCTGGTGCCAAACCCGCTTTGCTCAGCAATGCGCTCAAGGGAATCACGGGTTTGCTCAAGCAGCTGTCTGGCGGCGGCCAGGCGCGCTTCGGTTACGTAGCGGGCAGGTGGAACGCCTGCGTCCCGGGTAAAGACCCGGGTGAAATTGCGCGGGCTCATCGCCGCTTTCTCGGCCAGATTTTCTACGCACAGGTCGGCAGTGAGGTTCTGTAGTATCCAGGCCTGCAGGTCGCTTATTGGCCCGGACGCGCCGGACGGCTGAAGGCTATAGCGGCTAAACTGCAGCTGACCGCCGGGCCGGCGCAGGTACATCACCATATCCTGCGCCACGTCGCGGGCGAGGGTGAAACCATAGTCATCCTCCACCAGCGCAAGAGTGAGATCAAACCCCGAGCTCACGCCGCCGGAGGTCCAGACGGGACCATCCTGAATATACAGTGGACCGCCTTCGACGCGGATAGCCGGATACTGGGTTTGCATGGTCTCCAGCAACCGCCAGTGGGTGGTTGCGCGACGACCATCCAGCAGGCCGCTCTGGGCCAGCAGCATCGCGCCGCCGCAAATGGAGGCTATCCGCCGGGCATGCGGCGCAGCAAGGTGCAGCCAGTCCACCACCGCCGTGCTCTCCTGCTCGTTCATCCCGCGTCCGGTGATGATAATGGTGTCCAGCGGTTCACGCGGATCCAGTTCAGGCAGACGATAGTCCGCCAGCAGATTCAGGCCGGACTGACCGTGGATCACCTGGTGCGGCTGCGTGGTGGCGATAATAATGCGGTAGCGGGGGTGCGCAAGCCCTTCCGGGTGCAGCCGGTTAGCCTGCATCAGAATGTCGGCGATACCGGCGGCTTCAAACAGCATGCCGCCGTCAGGGACGATAATTAAGATCTTCTTCATGTCCTGAAAAGTACCTTTATCACAGAATAAGTCAAGCCGCGCGACGCTAATACGAAGCAGTGTTTGGCTCGTTCCGCCCTCAACAACGCCGGGCTGTTCAGATGAGTTATGCAAGATTTTATTTAGAATACCATTGTTGGCATAAAAAAAATCACCGACTTCTTGAGGACGGTGATTTCAGTTAACCAACTAAAATTATGTTTAGTGAATATTATTTTCTGCGGTGAGGTTCTCGCTAAAGATCCTGATAAGGATCGTAAGTGGAATCTGGATACCACATCCCGCTAAACAGCATAGCCTGACGACCTATTGTACAACGTTGAACATGGTCATCATCGATGAAACTATGTTTAATATTAGGCGTGCCCCAATCACCACCCCAAAGAATTTTGTTGTGATAGGCAAGCTGGCCTAATAATGAAAAATCCCCCTTCCATGAAGGGTCTCCCCCCACATTTTTTACGATATCACACGCTAAGCCATAATGATGAACGCCGACATTTTGAAGCTTTGTTGCCCCCTGGGCATAAAGCAATGCTTGTCTTTGCTGACTTCGATAAGTTTCGAAAACCATCAACTCAAGACCGTTGAGGCGGGCCTGCTCAATAATATTCTGTACAATTTTTCGGGTAACAGGTTCCAGTAGATTAATATCGTCAATACGTTCTTCGCTGTTAAAGCGCTTATCATTTCGAATAGTGTTTATGTAGAAATTAGCCATCACTCGCCTCGCCATAGTTAGAAAGAATGAAAATTACACGAGCATTTACTTTCCGATAGCAGCTACCTTATTAAAAACATAGGGCGCAAAAAGTGTACCACTGAACATTAAATACTTACCGATGTCGGTAAAGTTATTGTCTAAATTGCTTGCATCATTAAATAAAGCATAAATGGCGTGATAACCACTTGAGATAAAAATAATTGAAATTATGACCATACCTACAAATGCAATCAAGCGACTAGAGCTCGCAAAAGGCTTTGACGCTTGAACGATGGGCGCTGGTGCTGCCAGGTGTTGAGGTGCATCCGGATCTACGGTCTCTGGAGGAACAACATTTGGTGGCTCGGATAAAGCATCTGCCAATGACCATTGGCGCATTTTTAATACTGCAAATATCCGGCTAAAAGCAATCAGATAAGCCAAGGTCATGGGAATATAAATAAAGTATTGAATAAATATTGGTTTGCATTCCATAACATGGCCTTTTGTATGTTGAGTAATTCTTCTGAAAACCTTGCTGTATTCCTTTCCGCAGTTTAATATATAAGTTATATTATTCAATATTGTCTATCGGGGTGTCTTTGTGATTCGGTGATATTTTGCACAAGCCTATGTTGGCCTCAATATTATCTGCAAGAACGAAAATGGCAGCATCATCAATATGTTCATTAAATCCTAAAGTTAGCCCATAAGCACGTATACCCTTATTATTTTTCAAAGCCTGTCCTGATGCTTTTTCTTTTGTCAGTAGCTTTGACACTACACTAATGTCCGGTGCAACAATACTCATAGTCGTTTGCTGTTTTTCAAGCTCAAACTCAAGATCGTTAAGCACGCCATCAACATACGGTTTTAAAACCCCAGCTAAAGTATTGTTTGTATCATTGATAATAATTTTCTGTTGTTGTGAATTTAATTCTGTCATGGATTTATACATGCAGTTTAATTTCTCTCTGGTAATATTATAGTTCAAGATCTGCACATCATAATTATATCTCTGCGATATGGTGTTTCCCCCAACAGCGACTCCCCCACTATACAGAGCAGTTGTTATGGCACCACTGGCTGCGGCAATCACTGAAGTTAATCCACCAAGAAAACCTATATCGCTAATGGAATACTTTTGATTCGCAAGTTGCGTCGTTTTTTCTTTTAAAGTTAAATCCATTAATTTAATTTTGGCTGCAAGCCTTTCATAATCACTGGATTCCATGGAGTCATCAATTTTAATGTTATCAATAGAGAGTTTTTCATTATGATTTTTAATCACAAGGCCTTTGGTAAGAGGAAATGCAGGTGTCGATGTCGGATAAGGACTTGTACACGATGTTGCCATCAAGCATATGGCAGTGATTTTAAATCGCATATACACCTCATGAGATTAATTTGATAAGGCGCTTTTTAATTTAATTTTATAAGAGATGCATCGGATATCAACAAAATAAAATATTTATGTTTACTTTTAAATGCAACAAGATAATTTAAATTTAGGGTAAGGAGATATAAAAGCAAAGTGATTGGGACTGATATGGCTGTGTTTCAGAAGAGAATAGGTTTTCTTAAGTTCTTCTTCATGTCCTGAAAAGTACCTTTATCACAGAATAAGTCAAGGCTGCGTGTGGGCCTCTGTTTCTGACAAAGCAAAGCGATTTAAGTTCTTTGTCATTTCAGACGTTATCCCCGATCGTCATTGTAGTGTCTCTGGCGAAACGGCGTCTGAAGGAATGGGTAAACGAAGATCTCTCTATTTGCATCCGCAGCAGCGCGATCGCATCCACCATCTTGCATCAGGATTTCTGTGGCGAAGCGAATTGCCCACATGGCTGCTGATCCTGACGATTTACGCTGGCTGGTTTACCACGCTGACGTTCTGGCAAACGCTCGGCCTGCTGCCCGCCACGCTGCTGCTTATCTGGTTTACCGCCTGGTACATGTCCCTGCAGCATGAGTTGATCCACGGGCATCCCACGCGTTTTGCCTGGCTTAACCAGCTGTTTGGCACGCTCCCGCTGGCGGTCTGGTATCCCTATGGCCTGTACCGGGATTCCCATCTGGCGCATCATCGTCACGACAGTCTGACCATCCCGGTGGATGACCCGGAGTCGTACTATTTTACAGAGGCGAGCTGGGCGCGCTTTTCTCCCTGGCAGAAGCGCATGATCCAGGCCCGCAATACCTTCTGCGGGCGGATAGTGCTGGCACCGCTGCTGGATATTTTGCAGACGCTGGGGATCGCCGTGGCGGCCTTTCGTCAGCGTCAACGGCGGGCGATGGCGATGTGGCTGATTCACGCTGTGCTTCTGGCGGCGCTTTTCACCTGGATGACGCATAACGGCTTTTCACCCGTCTGGTTTGTGCTGGCGGTAAGCTATCCGGCGCTGGCGCTGACCAAGGTCCGTTCCTTTTACGAACATCGCGCGGCGGACGATCCGCTGGCGCGTTCCGTCATTAACGAGGCTGGGCTATTCTGGCGGGTACTGTTTTTAAATCTCAACTACCATTCCATTCACCACGATTTACCGGGCGTTCCCTGGTATGGGTTACAGACGATCTACCACCAAAACCGCGAGGCGTACCGGCAGCGTAACCACGGTTTTGTAGTCAGGGGCTATGGCGAATGGCTACGCCAGTTCTCGACCCGGCCAGTGGCGGTCACCGTTCACCCCGGAAAACAAGAGGAAAGATATGAGTAACCTGCTGGCGTTTCCCATGTATGCCGTGGATCGCGCCGACACTCGCGCGCTCTGGCTGGCGGTACAACAACGTCTGGCCGACCGGGGCGTGTACGTTGAGCGTGTCCCCCGCTGGCCCGAATCAGACCTGCTGCACCACTGGCAGCAGCCGGCGCTGATTCTCAGCCAGACCTGCGGCTACCCGCTGGTCACGCAGCTCCCGGAGGTGCAGGTGGTGGGCTGTTTTCACTACACGGCAGCGGGATGCGAAGGGAGCCACTACCGCAGCTTTCTGGTGACGCGCTCGGAGGATCGGCCTCTTACGCTGGCGGATTTTCGCGGACGCCGGGCGGTCTGTAATTCTCCTGACTCGCAGTCCGGCTATCACGCGCTGCGAAAAAAAGTGGCACCGTGGGTGACCCGCGCCCCTTTCTTTTCGCAAACGTCATTCAGCGGCAGCCACCGTCAGTCGCTGATTGACGTCAAACGTGGGAAGGGTGATATCGCCGCTATCGACTGTGTCACCTGGGCACTCCTGCAGCGTCATGAGCCGGAAGCGTTGGCGGGGCTGACGGTGATTGACCAAACTCCGCTAACGCCGGGCCTGCCCTTAATCACGTCGCCTCATACACCTCCTGACACGCTTAACGCCATCCGCGATGCGCTTCACGCGCTGGTAACCGTCCCGGAGCACCGGGCGGTCTGTGATGCGGTGCTGATCGGCGGGTTTAGCGTGGTCACGCGCCAGGCTTATGCGTTATTGTCCGCATGATAAATCTCCTGCGCGTCGGTAAAACAGCGCAGCGCCAGGGAGGAGAGGGGTTTTTGCCTGCGCATTATCAGGCCGATGGGCGCCTCAATGTTCGCGTCGGCGATGGGGACAATCCTGAAATGGTTGTTTAGTGCCTCAAGCCCGTTGTTCAGCGGCATCACGGCGCAGCAAACGCCGCTCTGAACCGCCTGAATGATCTGGAACGTAGAGTCGCTCTCGAAAACGGATCTGGGTTCGATTCCAGCGGCGGCAAAGCTGGCCTCCATATGCGCCCGGTAATGCATCCCTTTTGTCAGGAACCCCAGCGGAAAATCCGTCAGGTCCTGCCAGGTCAGCGGCCTCGGGTCCAGCTGGAAATGACGAATATCATGCAGCAGGCCCATCTTCGTCTCAGGCAACTGAATAATGTCAAACAGACTGGTATCGATGCTGTTGAGATAGCAAATACCCAGCTCCAGCTGGTTGCGGCTGACGCCATCGGCAATGTGTGCAGAGGACATGGAATAGAGGCTGTAGGTCAGCTCCGGGTATTTTTGCGTCAGCTGGCGGATAAAGATCATCGGATCGACGCTCGCCAGCGGAACCATCCCCAGGCGTAATTCACCCACCACCTGGCCTTTGCACAGCGCGGCTTCCGCCTGTAGTCCGTCGTGAGCGGCAAGCAGAGCACGCGCCCACGCCAGGATCCGTTCGCCCTCTGGCGTAAAACCCTCAAAGCGCTGTCCGCGCGCAATCAGCACCAGACCGAGCTCCTCTTCCAGGTTGCGGATGCGCATGGAGAGGGTCGGCTGGGTGATGTTGCACTGCGAGGCCGCTTTACCAAAATGACGGGTCTCGTCGAGCGCAATTAAGTATTTTAACTGTTTAATATCCATGGATGACTCTTCGCGAACAGCCTTACAGCATTCGGATCTCTTTCGAGCGCAGGATGATGCGAACCGGAACGGATTTGTAAGACGGTGTACCGCTGTCCTTATCCAGATAATCGAGCGGCACCAGCACGTTGGCCTCCGGGTAATAAGCCCCGACTGAACCCCGCGCGATGTGGTATGCCACTACGGTAATGTCTTCCAGACGCTGAACGCTGCCGGGCAGGGCGGTTTCGATATCCACGCGGTCGCCGTGTTCCAGCCCTGACAGGGCCATATCCTCTTCGTTCATAAACAGCACGTCGCGGCGGCCAAACACGCCACGGTAGCGGTCGTCCAGAGCATAAATGGTGGTGTTGTACTGATCGTGGCTGCGCAGCGTAATCAGACGCAGAACATGCTCGCCTTCGCCGCTGGCGTTCTCGTGTACGCCGTCGAATACGGAGAACATCGCTTTTCCCGTCGCCGTTGGCCAGACGCGTTTCGTTGGGGGAAGCGGCATTCGGAAGCCGCCCGGAATACGGATCCGCGCATTGTAGTCCTCAAAGCCCGGGATGGTCTGCTCGATCAGATCGCGGATACGGTCGTAATCTTCAACCAGCGTTATCCAGTCCACGCGGGTCTCCTGCAGGGTGGCTTTCGCCATGCCGGCGACGATGGCGGGTTCTGAACGGAGTAACGGTGAGGCGGGTTTCAGCTTGCCGGAGGAGGCGTGCACCATCGACATGGAGTCTTCGACGGTGATGGACTGACGACCGGTGGCCTGAACATCCAGCTCGGTACGGCCAAGGCATGGGAAAATAAACGTCTCTTTACCCACCAGCAGATGGGTACGGTTCAGCTTAGTACCAACGTGAACACTCAAATCAAGGTTACCCATTGCCGGGAAGCCGTTCTCGTGATCGGGCATCGCGACGGCAAAGTTACCGCCGAGGCAGATAAGCGCTTTCGCCCGACCGTCGATCATGGCCTGGGTCGCCTGCACCGCATCATGCCCATGGTGAGAAGGCGGCTCAAAGCCAAACACCTCTTTCAGACGGTTCAGGAAGGCCGGGGTGGGCTTCTCGCTAATCCCGACGGTACGGTTCCCCTGAACGTTAGAGTGGCCGCGAAGAGGGCATATTCCCGCACCGGGCTTGCCGATATTTCCGCGCAGAAGCAGCACATCAGCGATCAGCCGGACGTTTGCCGTGCCTTTATTGTGCTGGGTAATCCCCATCCCGTAGGTAATGATGGTGGCGTTGGATTTCGCATAGGCCTCGGCCACCTTTTTGAGCGCAGCCTGGCTGAGCCCGGACTCGCGCTCAATGTCATCCCAGCGCGTCTGCGCGATGTCGGCGGCAAAGTCATCAAAGCCCTGGGTGTGTTCTGCGATAAACGAGTGGTCGAGCACGTTACCGCGTTCGGCCTCCATTTCCAGCAGGTGTTTGGCCATACCTTTCAGCGCGGCGGCATCGCCTCCGGCCTTCACCTGGAAGTAGGTCGAGGCGATGTCCGTTGAGCTATAGGTTGCCATTTCAATGACGCTTTGCGGGTCAGCAAAACGTTCCAGGGCGCGCTCGCGTAACGGGTTAAAGACGATAATCGGCACGTTGCGTCGCGCCAGCTCATGAAGCGTACCCATCATCCGCGGATGGTTCGTGCCGGGGTTATGGCCGATGGAGATCACCAGTTCGGTGTTATCGAAGTCGTCCAGTGAGACGGTGCCTTTCCCGATCCCGATGGAGCGGGGTAGACCGACGCTGGTGGCCTCGTGACACATATTCGAGCAGTCGGGGAAGTTATTGGTGCCGTATTCGCGTGCAAACAGCTGGAAAAGATACGCCGCTTCATTAGAGGCTCGCCCGGAGGTATAGAACTCGACCTGGTCCGGTTCAAGCTCGCGCAACACCTCGCCGATACGTTGAAACGCCTCGTCCCACTCAACCGGCTTGAACGTGTCGCTTACCCGGTCATAGCGCAGAGGATGCGTCAGACGACCATACCCTTCCAGCTCAAAGTCAGATTTAGCCAGCAGAGAAGAGACGGTGTTTTCCGCCAGGAACGCGGGGGTAACGCGTTTGCTGGTGGCTTCCCAGGTTACCGCTTTGGCGCCGTTCTCACAAAACTGGAAGGTCGATTTGTGTTCTTTATCGGGCCACGCGCAGCCCGGGCAGTCAAAACCATCAGGCTGGTTGGTGCGCAGCAGCGTGGCGGGGGCATCAAAGGTATCCATCTGGGTTCGTACCGCAATGGCTGTCGCTTTTAGCGCACCCCAGCCGCCGGCAGGGCCATCATAGTGTCTGATACCGGGAACTGAGCGTCTTTTCTTGTTCATACCTACTCCTGACTTGTTCGGTCATACCGCGCCTGCGCCCGTCAATCCACTGCAAAGGGCAATAAGTTAAAGCAATGAGGGTTGGGTGGGGAAGTGCACGCGACGCAACATAATTGCTTATCTTAAATGCTATTTATTACAGCGGCTTAATTGACAGGCGGCTTAAATATTTAATGAAATTATAACGTTTTTTTATCATTTTAATAATAAATTATATCTATCATCCAGTAGGTGGGGTAGATAGCGGTGGGCGAGGAAGGATGTAGCACCGATAAAATTTCGAATGAAGGCTCAGGTCGATCAGAAACAGAAATGCCACGGCTGGCAGGGGGTATAGCACCTTCAGGATTAAAATAGGGACCTGAATGTTTATTCTGGCTTAATGATTAATGACTGTTTTGAAGTCTTATGCGGTAATTATCACAGCGTGAAATATAGAGTTATTTTGAGTAGTAAAATTAACGCCCGCGTCATAAGTGAAATAGGCGTCCTGCGAGCGGGCAGTACGGTTAATATTAAAGATACCCTGTTAGTGCAACAAATAATTCATCGGCGATATATTGTTTTGACATCACCAATAGGAGAGTTCTACTAATTATGGTAGTGGCGATAATAGCTTTATTGCGTTAATGAAAGTCGTTCTCTTTTGTGTTTTTTATTTATATAACAATAGCTTACGTCTGTGTATGAAGTGAAAATAAGTGAAGGTAGGCCATGTCGGGTTTTTTTATCAGATAAATCCTATAATGTTTCGACTGCTTCATTAACCGCCACTTACGTAGCGGTAAATATTGAATTGATGCGAAGCTTATGTAAACTTGTTTACCGTTTGTCAAAATATGTCAGGAAGACGCTGGGCCTTATTCTGAAAGGTTCGTGCGGTAGCTATGCCCTCAAAATAGTAACACCCCGAAATTATCCTGACTATTTTAACAATAGCACCTAAGTCAAATTTCATCCCCTTATCTCCATTATCGAAATATCGCTACGGAAAAGCATATGAAAATGCGCGTACTGTTTTCACTTCTGTTTGTCATGGCGGTGGCGGGCTGTAAAGCGCCACAGAAACCTGCAATCAACGACGACACGATCGTGACCAGTCAGGTCAACGGTGTCACCTTAACGCACCGTCACGCCGTGTTACCGCCGACGGAATTCACTCCGCTCAACGAGCCTTATCGTGCCATGTATCCGGCTTCCCTGATGAGCCGTCCTGACTTTGGCGGAAAGGTTATCCGTACGCTGGAAACCGGAAAAACCTACGTGGTGCTGGGTCAGGTTGAACACTACTGGATGGCGCTTGCCGATGAGGGTAATGACCAACTGATTGGTTACGTCCCGATGCGTGCAGTTATCAAAGCCGACCAGTATGAAGCGACCGTCCGTAAACAGGCCATTCGTCCTAAGGCGCGTAAAAAAGCGACCTGCGTTGATGTCGATGGCAACAGCAAAGCCTGCAAAGACAGCGCTAACGGTACCTGGATCCTGAACTAAACGGCTTTCGTGGGCGTATTTTTATGAATAATAAAAATTTTCATAAGCTGTGGTTGGTCTTTTACGCGGCGGTTTTCGCCCTTGTGAGTGGTTGTACGTCGTCTTCACACAGCGACCCCTCCCGCTACAATCTGCAGTTTCAGGCTCATCCACAAATCAATGATTCTGCGCCGCTTAAAGTCCGTGTGCTGTTGTTGAAATCCGATGCGGATTTCATGTCCAGCGACTTCTATTCCCTGCAGAACAACGCGTCAGCAACCCTTGGCGCGAATCTGCTGAACAGCGATGTGTTCTTCCTGATGCCGGGACAGCTGTCGAAAACCCTCAGCGGTCAGAGCGATCCCGAGGCTCGCTACATCGGCGTGATGGCGGAATATCAGAAGCTGGATGGTAAAAAATGGCGCGTGTCTCTCCCTCTGCCTGTGCCAGGCGAAAATCATATCTACCAGTTCTGGAAATGGTCCGCGGATGAACTCCAGGCCAACGTTTTTCTCGACGTAAATGGCATTCGGGTCATCAGCCAGTAACGCGCTTCACAACAGGAAACACATCATCATGACGAAAGCAGAAAAGGTCGTCTGGACCGAAGGCATGTTCCTGCGTCCACACCATTTTCAGCGGACTGAAAGTTATCTGCTCAACCACGTTCGTGAATGGGGTGCGTTGCAGCGTTCCTATCTTTGGGGCTTTCTTGATGTTGAACTCGACGAAGCGATGCTTCGTCAGGGATGCATTGCCCTGAGCTACTGCAGTGGGCTTCTGCCAGACGGGACCTTCTTCCAGGTGCGCAACGGACGCAATGGTCCTGTGCCGCTTAAAATCCCTGACAATCTCACCAACGAAAAGGTGGTGCTCGCGCTGCCGGTACGTCGTGGCGAGCGGGAAGAGGTGATCTTCAGCGAAGAGCCGGCCTCGCTGGCGCGCTTCATCGCGTTCGAGCAAGAGGTCGAAGACGACAACGCCATGTCGGTGGGGGATGCCACCGTACAGTTTGGCCGCCTGCGCCTGACGCTGATGCTGGAAAAAGATCTCACGGCAGAATGGACCGCCATCGGCGTGGCGTTTGTCACTGAAAAACGCCACGACAAGCACGTCCGGCTCGATAACAGCTACATCCCGCCGATGCTGAACGCCAATAACAGTCCGCAGATCTACAGCATGATTAACGATCTGCACGGCTTACTGGTGCAGCGCAGCCAGCAGATCGGCGGCCGTCTGCGCCAGCCTGGCCGTTTTAACACCTCGGAACTGATTGAATTTACGTTACTGTCGCTGGTGAACCGTCATCTTGGCGAGGTTTCGCATTTAAAAACGCTGCAGCTGCTGCACCCGGAAACCCTCTGGCGCAGCTGGCTGCCGTTTGCGTCCGAGCTTGCCACCTGGACTCCACAACGGACCACGGAGAGCGTGCTGCCGGTCTACGATCACGACGATCTGGCGAACTGCTTCAGTAAGCTGATGCTGATGCTGCGTCAGGGGCTGTCGCTGGTGATGGAAGACCACGCTATTCAGCTGCCGCTTAACGAGCGCTCGCATGGTCTTAACATCGCCACCGTTCCTGAAACCAGCATGGTACGCGAGTTTGGCTTCGTGCTGGCCGTTAAAGCGAATGTGCCCGGCGAACACCTGCAAACCCATTTCCCTGCGCAGATGAAAATCGCGCCGGTGTCGAAAATCCGCGATCTGGTCCAGCTTCAGCTGCCGGGCATTATGCTGCGCGCCATGCCGGTCGCGCCGCCGCAGATCCCGTGGCATGCAGGCTACAGCTATTTCGAGCTGGAGAAGGGCAGCGAGCTGTGGCACGAGATGGATAAGTCCGGCGCCTTCGCCCTGCACCTGGCAGGGGAGTTCCCGGGGCTGGATATGGAGTTTTGGGCCATCCGTAGCCCGACAGAATAATAAAGCGAGCGCTTAATATGCAGGAACGACAGGATACCGGCAGTGATGCCGCGTTTACCGGAGCCAGTAGCAACAATCAGCTGGTGGCGGCCGCTAATCCGCTGCTCAATGCGATTCCGCAGATCCGTCATTCGGTTTCACATGACGATCAGGTGGCGTTACGCCAGCGCCTGATCGATGAGATTCGCCGTTTTGAAGTCCGCTGTCAGCAGGCGGGGCTACCCTACGAAGTGATCGTTGGGGCGCGTTACTGCCTTTGCACGGCGCTGGATGAGGCCGCTGCGCTTACCCCCTGGGGCAGCAGCGGCGTCTGGTCAAGCAATGGCCTTCTGGTGACGTTCCATAACGAAACCTGGGGCGGCGAGAAGTTTTTCCAGCTGCTGGCGCGTCTGTCGCAGAACCCGCGCGAACATATCCTGCTGCTGGAGATGATCAACTACTGCCTGCTGCTCGGTTTCGAAGGGCGTTACCGTGTGCTGGACAATGGTCGCACCCAGCTTGAGACCATCAAGCAGCGGCTGTGGCAGATGATTCGCGGCGTGCGGGGCAGCTATCCGCCACCGCTGTCTCCCCACCCGGAAGATCGCCCGGTGCTGCGTAAGCTGTGGCGGCCGATGGTTCCCCTGTGGGCCTGCGTGGCGCTGGCCGGGTTTATCGCCTGCCTGTTTTATATCGTCCTTAACTGGCGTCTTGGCGATAACACCAGTCCGGTCCTGGCGAAGATTTATCAGTCCCAGCTGCCGGAAACCACCATTCAGCAACCGGCCCGTCAGTTGCCCGCTGTGCTAAACCTGCGCGGCTTCCTGAAGCCTGAAATCGAGGCAGGTCTGGTCGCGGTAAAAGATGAAGCGGATCGCAGCGTCGTTATCCTGAAAGGAGACGGGCTGTTTGCCTCCGCCTCGACGGTGGTGCGTGACCGTTATGAACCGGTTGTTAACCGCATTGCGCAGGCGATGAACAATGTCAGCGGCAAAATTCTGGTGGTGGGTTACAGCGACAACGTTCCAATCCGCAGCGCGCGCTTCGCTTCCAACTATGAGCTTTCTCTGGAACGCGCCCGCTCGGTACAGAAAATGCTGCAAGGAAGCCTCTCTCAGCCAGACCGCGTGAAAGCGGAAGGGCGGGGTGAGATTAACCCGGTAGCACCAAACACGACGCCGGAAAACCGCGCCCGTAACCGCCGTGTGGAAATTACTCTGCTGGTGTCGCCTGAAAATACTCAGGCTGAGCTGAACGGATTGCCGCAAGGAAACTAAGGATGCTGACTACACTTCTTTCCATTCTGACCAACCGCATTCTGTGGAGCTTCCTGGGCGTAACCGCGCTTGCGGCGGTGATCTGGATGATTGGTCCGCTGTTGTCCATTGTGGATACCCGACCCCTGGAATCTGAACAGAACCGCATTATCAGTATTGCTGTGGTCTATCTGCTCTGGGCGCAGGGACACATTCTGCCACGTCTTTATAACGCCTGGCTGAACCGCAAGCTGATGGACAAGCTCAACGAGAACACCACCAGCCCGGAAGCGGCGGATCCGCAGAAACGCCTGAACAGCGAGGAACAAATCCTTGCCAGCCGTTTCGATGAAGCCGCGCAGATGCTCAAAAAAGCGCACTTCAGCAAAGCAGGACAGGGCGCCCAGTGGACGCAACGCTTCAGCACGCAATACCTGTATCAACTGCCGTGGTACGTCATTATTGGCGCACCGGGCTCCGGTAAAACCACGGCGCTGGTTAACTCCGGACTGCAATTCCCGCTGGCTGACCGTTTCGGTAAGACCGCGCTGCGCGGTATCGGCGGTACGCGCAACTGCGACTGGTGGTTCACCAACGAGGCTGTGCTGCTCGACACGGCGGGCCGCTATACCACGCAAGAAAGCGAGCAGGTGCAGGACGCCGGTGAATGGCTGCAGTTCATGGGGTTACTGCGTAAGTACCGTCGTCGTCAGCCGATCAACGGCGTCATTGTCACCATCAGCATCTCTGATCTGCTCACCCAGTCTGCGGAGGCGTCACGCCAGCAGGCGGTGAATCTGCGCCAGCGTCTTTCTGAACTGCATGAGCAGCTGGGTATCCGCTTCCCGGTTTACGTGATGGTCACCAAAGCTGACCTGCTCAAAGGCTTCCGTGCGTGGTTTGCCGACTACGACAAAGCGCAGCGGGACCAGATTTGGGGCTTTACGCTGCCGTGGGAGCAGACCAAACACGCCGATTACGACCTGATGGGCAACTTCCAGCAAGAGTTCTCGCTCTTGCAGCAGCGCCTCGATGCCGGGCTGCCGGAAACCATGCTGAAAGAGCATGACGCGAAAACCCGTGCTGAAGCGTATCTCTTCCCGCAGGAGTTCGCCGCATTGCGTCCCCTGCTGGCGGATTACCTGAGCACTGTCTTCGCCCGCTCCAACTTTGAAACCGAGTTCTCTCCGCGTGGGATCTACTTCGCCAGCGGCACCCAGGAAGGGATGCCGTTTGACCGCGTCATGGGCGAACTGAACCGTGCGCTCTCTCTGCCGGAAGGGGGAGAGAGTGATAACTGGGATTCGGTAAGTAAAGACGCGCCGATCCCTGGGGCGAAAGGCCAAAGCTTCTTCATCAAGAACCTGCTGCAAAACGTCATTTTCCAGGAAGCCGGCATTGCCGGAGAAAACCGCTGGTGGGAACTGCGTAACCGGGCGGTGATCTGGTCCGGCTATGCGGCGCTGCTGGCCCTGCTGGTGATACTCGGCGGACTGTGGCTGACCAGCTATGCCAAAAATAAGGCCTATCTGGAAGAGGTGGATGCGAAGGTGCCGCTGCTGGATCAGCAGAGCAAAGCCTTGCAGAACCAGCCGCAGCGCGATCTGTTCGATCTGCTGCCGCTGATGAATGGTCTGGTTGATCTGCCAAAAAGCGATGCGTTTGATGTAAACGATCCGCCGGTTTCCCGTCGCATGGGGCTCTACCGCGGAGATGACGTCAGCGATGCCTCTCAGTCTCTGTACCAGAAAGCGCTGGATCAGCTGCTGTTGCCAGCGGTCGCCATGCACATCACCACCTGGCTTCGCAACGATAATGGCAGCGACGTGGAGTACAGCTATGAAGCGCTGAAAGCCTATCAGATGCTTTACCAGCCGAAGCACTACGACGGCAAATTCCTGCATTCATGGGTGATGCTCAATCTGCAGCGTAACCTGCCGCAGAACGTGACGAAAGCGCAGCTGCAGCAGCTTGAATGGCACCTGACGCAGCTGCTGGAGCCGAAAATTCAGGCTTCGCCGTACGCGCAGGACGCGTCCCTGGTGGCGCGTGAACGCGCGCTGATCAATCAGCAGCCGTTATCCACTCGCGTGTATGGTCGTCTTAAGCGTCTGCTGGAGCATGATGAAAACCTTAAGCCGGTCTCCCTTTCCGACCTGGGCGGACCGCAGAGCGAGCTGGTGTTTTCACGCAAAAGCGGCAAGTCGGTAAGCGACGGCGTGCCGGGTCTTTATACGCCAGACGGTTACTGGAAAAGCTTTAACAGCCAGATCGACAGCGTGACCACCGCACTGCATGAAGACGACGCCTGGGTGTTGGGCGCCGCGACGGCGCAGGAGGATAAACAGCAGATCGACAACGCCGTGCGTCAGCTCTACATGCGCGACTTTATCGCTACCTGGGATCGCTTTCTCGCCGACATTCAGCTTAACAACAGCGCCGATCTTTCCCAGCGCATCAACACAGCGCGTCTGCTCTCAGGCGCAAACTCACCCCTGCGCCGTCTGGTGCAGAACCTGAGCCAGGTGCTGACGCTGTCGCGCGATACGCCAGCCCCGGAAGACGCCGGTAAAGCGCAGGCGCAGAGCAACCGTGCCACCCGCACGCTGGAAGCGCTGTTCAGTAATAATGACACTGCCCCGACGCAGGCCGCTGCCGTTACCCAGGCCCCGGAACAGCTGGTGACGGACCACTATGCACCGATGATTGAGCTGGCTCAGCCGCTGGAGAAGGGGGGCAAGACCATCGTCTTTGATGATTTTCTTAAGCAGGTGGATGAGCTTTATCGTTACCTGACCGCCGTACAGGATGCCGCCAACAGCGGCATGCCAGCGCCGGGCGGCGAGGCGATCAGCCGTCTGCAGGCCAGCGCCGGTCGTCTGCCGGGTGGGCTGCAGACCATGTTCAGCAATATGGCGGTAGGTGCCAGCAGCGATACCCAGCGCCGCGATCTGGAGAACGTGCGTAAGCGGATTAACGTCGAAGTGGGCGGGTTCTGCCGCCAGGCCATTGCCGGGCGTTATCCGCTGGTGCGTAGCGCCAGCACGGAAGTTACCCCAGACGACCTCGCCCGCATGTTTGCGCCAGGTACCGGGCTGATGGACACCTTCTTTCGCGACAACCTGACCAATAAAGTCGATACCACCCAGGCAAACTGGCGCTTTATGCCGGGCATCGACGGTAAAACGCTGCCGGGAAGTGAAGGGCTGCTGAGACCGTTCCAGCAGGCCCAGTCGATTCGCGACGCCTTCTTTGCGAATGGTGCCACCACGCCGTCTTTCAAGGTCACGGTACGCACCGTGCGAATGGATAACACCATCCTGAACCTGACGCTGGACGTTGACGGCCAGCTGCTGCGCTACAGCCACGGTCCGCAAGCCGTTCAAATCATGAACTGGCCGGGGCCGGGCGGCACCAACCAGGTCCGCATGCAGTTGGGGCTGGCTAACGGCAGCACGGCGACGCTGGTGACCAACGGTGCCTGGGCACTCAACCGCTTTTTCGATAAAGCGAGCACCAGCCCGGGCGCCGGTAGCCTGAGCCGTCAGGCCACCTTCAACGTCGACGGACATCAGGTCACGCTGGAGTTTGCGCCAAACAGCATTCGCAATCCGTTCCAGCTACCCCGTTTCTCATGCCCATAACCGCAAGGACAGCCGTATGACGAATACCCCTGCGATGAACCGCTACAGCTGGTATGGCAAATTACCCAGCGCCGGAGATTTCCTGCAGCGCCGCTTTCCTGACACCTTACAGCGCCAGTGGTCGCACTGGTTCCAGGTTGGCCTGCTTGCCTGGCAGCAGGAAGAGCAGCGTAGCGGAGAACGCCCGTTCACCAAAGCGCCGGTGTGGAATTTTGTTGTCCCCCCAATGCTGGGCAGCCAGATGATCCAGATGGGCTGCCTGCTGCCCGGTCGGGACAGCGTTGGCCGACAATACCCGGTGTGCATCCAGCTGAGCTTCGCCCCGTCAGAATGGTCGACCAGCCTGCTCAGCCAGGCGGAAAGCTGGTATCAGCAGATTGGTCGTCTGGGACTGCACGCGGTGCGCAACAGCTTTTCCGCCTCGCAGCTGGATGAAATGCTGATGTCCATTCCGGCTCCGCAGCCCGTCGAGCCGCAAAAGCGTTCCGACATCCTTGACGTGATTGGCTATGACGAGGACGGTCAGAGCACGCTGGGCTGGCCGCAGGCGGCAGAGTGTTTTGACCCGCTGCGTCAGACCAGCTACTGGTGGACCAACCGCTGCGACGGTTACCCGCTGTACACCCATGTCCACAGCGGCAACTTTACCGGGCAGCTTTTCACCCTGCTGTTCGACCCGGCAGGGGGCGCCCGCCCGGGACGTCACGGTCTTTATCCGCCCATGTTTGAATAAGCAGGGATCTCATGAATATCGAAGAATTTCTCGCGCCCATAAGCCCGGATAAACCCTGTGGCGACAATCTGGAATACGACGCTGACTTCCAGGTGATGAACCAGGCAAGCCAGGGGAAAGCGGAACAGCAGTTTGGCGACACCATTATCCCGGCAGAGCCTGCTGACTGGAATACGGTAGAAAAATACGCCACCAGCCTGCTGGCGCGCACGAAAGATTTGCGCGTGATGCTGGCGTTAACCCATGCGTGGACACGCCGCCGCGGGCTGGCAGGCTACGCAGACGGGCTGCTGCTGGTGCAGGAGGCGCTCGCGCGCTACTGGGAGCCGCTCTATCCGCTTCTGGAGGAGTATGGCGAAACCGACCCGTTCTATCGGATTAATGCCCTGGCGGGGCTGAGCGATAAATCGGAACTCACCATTGCGGTACGCAACGCCTCGCTGCTGCGTTCAAACGGCGATGAAATTTCGCTGCGGGACGCCCAGGCACTGCTGGACGGCAGTAAAACTGAATGCCCGGACTATCCGGGGGGCCGTCCAAGATTGATTGACGAACTGGCCCGCGGTGACCAGCCAGGGACTGCCGCGGTAATCGTGATTAACGAGCGGTTGCTGGCCATCCGCGCGCTGCTTACCGGATATCTCGGTGAAAGCGGTGTACCCGAGATGGAACAACTGCTGAAGACCACAGGACTGGTCGCCAGTGCCTGTCAGGTGACCGACATCAGCAAGCTGTTGCCGGGCCGCGAGGCGCAGGCTGAACCGCAAGCCGATCATCAACCTGCGGCAACACAACCCGTTCAGCCGGTTACCGACTGGCGCAGCGTGCAGGTCACCAGCCGTGCCGATGCGCAGCTGATGCTGGAAAAAGCAAAACAGTATTTTGCGCAGTACGAACCGAGCCACCCCGCACCGCTGATGATTGAACGGGTGCAGCGGCTGTCAGAACTTAACTTTATGGACATTATTCGCGACCTGGCGCCAGACGGCGTTAACCAACTGGAAAACATCTTTGGACGCCGCGAATAACGCGTCCAGGCATTATGACGACAGGCATGGAGCCTGCCGTTTCACCTTCACCGCGCATCTTTGATGGAGAACATCATGGCAATGAGTAACAGTGGGCAGAAATTCATCGCACGTAACCGTGCCCCCCGCGTGCAGATCGAGTACGACGTAGAGATCTACGGTGCAGAACGTAAGATTCAGCTGCCGTTTGTGATGGGCGTCATGGCCGATCTGGTCGGTAAACCGGTGGAAAACCTGCCGGCGGTCGACGATCGCAAATTCCTTGAAATCGACATCGACAACTTTGACGAACGCATGAAGGCGCTGAAGCCGCGCGTGGCGTTCCAGGTGGATAATACCCTGACCGGCGAAGGTAAGCTCAACGTCGATCTGACCTTCGACAGCATGGATGACTTCCTGCCGGACGCGGTGGCCCGCAAGGTGGAGCCGCTGAACAAGCTGCTGGAAGCTCGTACTCAGCTCTCCAACCTGCTGACCTACATGGACGGCAAAAACGGCGCGGAAGAGCTGATCGCAAAAATTCTGCAGGATCCGACGCTGCTCAAATCTCTGAGCCAGTTGCCGAAAAATGACGACAGTGCGAAAGGTAGCGAGGAATAATCGATGAGCAACCAGACTCAACAACATGAGCAGCAGGCGGGTCAGGCCTTCAGCCAGGATGAATTCAGCGCGTTGCTGAACAAAGAGTTCCGCCCGAAAACCGATCAGGCGCGTTCTGCCGTGGAAAGCGCGGTCAAGACCCTGGCACAGCAGGCGCTGGAGAATACCGTTACCTTCTCTAACGATACCTATCGCACCATTCAGAACCTGATTGCCGGTATCGACGAACAGCTCTCTCAACAGGTGAACCAGATCATTCATCACGAAGAGTTTCAGAAGCTGGAGAGCGCCTGGCGCGGTCTGAGCTACCTGGTGAACAACACCGAAACTGACGAGATGCTGAAGATCCGCTTTATGAGCATCTCCAAGCAGGAGCTGGGCCGTACCCTGAAGCGCTTCAAGGGCGTGGGCTGGGACCAGAGCCCGATCTTCAAGAAAATCTACGAGCAGGAGTACGGTCAGTTTGGCGGCGAGCCGTTTGGCTGCATCGTGGGCGACTACTACTTCGACCACAGCCCGCAGGACGTTGAGCTGCTGGGCGAAATGGCGCGCATCGGCTCTGCGGCACACTGTCCGTTCATCACCGGTACCGCACCGGGCGTGATGCAGATGGAGTCCTGGCAGGAGCTGGCTAACCCGCGCGACCTGACCAAAATCTTCCAGAATACCGAATACGCGGCCTGGCGTTCACTGCGTGAATCTGAAGATGCCCGCTATCTGGGGCTGGTGATGCCGCGCTTCCTGTCGCGCCTGCCGTATGGCATCCGCACTAACCCGGTCGACAGCTTTGATTTTGAAGAGCAGACCGACGGCGCAAACCACAACAGCTATTCGTGGGCGAACGCCGCCTATGCGATGGCGGCCAACATCAACCGCTCCTTCAAAGAGTACGGCTGGTGCACCTCGATTCGCGGCGTGGAGTCCGGTGGGGCAGTCGAAAACCTGCCGTGCCACACTTTCCCAAGCGATGACGGCGGCGTGGACATGAAATGCCCGACCGAGATCGCCATCAGCGACCGCCGCGAAGCCGAGCTGGCGAAAAACGGCTTCATGCCGCTGGTTCACCGGAAAAACTCCGACTTTGCTGCCTTCATTGGCGCGCAATCTCTGCAAAAACCGGCCGAGTACCACGATCCGGATGCCACCGCGAATGCGCGTTTGGCCTCTCGTCTGCCATACCTGTTCGCCTGCTGCCGCTTTGCCCACTATCTGAAGTGCATCGTGCGCGACAAAATCGGCTCCTTCCGCGAGCGCGAAGAGATGGAACGCTGGCTGAACGACTGGGTAATGAACTATGTGGACGGTGACCCGGCGAACTCCTCTCAGGAAACCAAGTCCCGTAAACCGCTGGCGGCTGCAGAAGTGCAGGTGCAGGAGATTGAAGACAACCCGGGTTATTACGCCGCGAAGTTCTTCCTGCGTCCACACTACCAGCTGGAAGGCCTGACCGTTTCCCTGCGTCTGGTTTCTAAACTGCCGTCGCTGAAGACGAAAGACGCGTAAGTGTATTTCACCCGGCGGCGCTACGCTTGCACATGCCTACCATAAAACGTGCAATCTACAGATGTTGTTGCCCGATGTAGGCCGGGTAAGCGCAGCGCCACCCGGCAAGAAAAACTTCACATTCATTCCGTTATTTTCGGGGGAATGTAAGACTGTCAAATGACACGGGTCATTTGATATGAGGCAGAGGTAAAATATGGACGGTTTTATTCAGCCCCATGCTTTCCTGTTTGCCATATAAGTGCTTTTTCGAAAGCAATATTGTTCATCCACGAAGAGTAGATATTATGGCTATTGATATGTTTCTGAAGGTCGAGGGTGTTACGGGCGAATCTAAAGATTCTAACCACACCGGCTGGACTGATATTACCTCCTTCTCCTGGGGCGCTTCCCAGCCAGGTAATATGAGCGTTGGCGGTGGCGGCGGTGCCGGTAAAGTAAACTTTAACGATCTGCACGTTAATGCTCTGATCGACAAATCCACCACAGCTATCCTGAAACACTGCGCCAGCGGTAAACACCTGACCAAAGTTGAACTGTCCGTCTGTAAAGCCGGTGGTCAGCAGGTGGAATATACCCGCATCACGCTGGAAGATGTGCTGGTGACTTCTGTTCAGTACACCGGTGCAGACAACGGCGATACCGTTGGTGTGACCTACGCGTTCCAGGCTGCGAAAGTGAAACAGCAGTACTGGGAGCAGACCACTGCCGGTGGTAAAGGTGCTGAAAGCAGCGCTGGCTGGAACATCAAAGAGAACAAAGAAGCGTAATAATAGTGGGCCCGAAAGGGCTCACTTAAGACTGATGATAACGTGCATTTTGTTCGTGCCGCCCGGCGGCGCTTCGCTTGCACGGGCCTACAATGGATTGTGCAATGTATTGATATCGTTGTGGAATGGTTCATTTTATCCTGAGCGTTTTATCAAGGAGAAACGACATGTCTCATATGCGTCCTGCTTTCGGTGCCGCCTGGAACCGATTCAGAGAAGTGAACGTAAACGTAGAACAGGTTGGTAAGTTATTAGGTGGAAAGGTTCAGCATAATATTGACGCCGGAATTTTTAAAAACGCCTGCCCGATTCGTATGAGCTACGTTTTAAATTATTGCGGCATTCCGATTCCATCTAATAGCAAATATGCAACAGTGACCGGAAATGACAAAAAGCGCTATATGTTTCGGGTAAAAGACATGATTGCATTTTTACCTACAGTACTGGGCAATGCAGATATGTCAGTATCATCCCCAACGCCTGCCCAATTTGCAGGAAAGCAAGGCATTATCATCTTTACCGGACACGGCTGGAGTGACGCCACCGGGCATGTAACCCTCTGGAATGGAAATATTTGCTCTGATGATTGCCATTTCCTTGGCTCTCCTGGTAATGGTTCGTTTATCCCTACCAATGCAACATTCTGGAGCCTGAAATGAAACGTTTATTGCTGCTTATATTGGCTTTAAATGCCTCCGTTGTATATGCCCAAAAACTGCCTGATGTCAGTGCTTTTTCTCAGCAACAAATCTTTGAAAACTGGGTGCAAAATCGTTGCATCAGTAAGATTGCGGACAGCAAAAGCCTGAAAGATGATGCTGAAGCCAGTGCCGCCGCATGGCTTGAAGCAAGCGATCTTGCTGCTGAAAATTTTGAAAAAGCTGACAAGGTGATTGATACCCTACTGAAAGAGAAAGTAGGTGGTACTGAGCAGGGTCATTATCAGGTATTGAAGTGCAGCTTAATCGCCAATAGCGACGCAATTCGTTCGCTCAAAAGCCAAAAATAGTGTTTCCCCATTCAATTATGCGTTCTAGATAAGATACAGGGAGTTTTTCATGGCAAACCAATCAAACATTGCTCCAGGTTACTGTGTGGTGCAGCAACCTGGTACTCTGGATTTCCAGGCCAGACAACTGTTTGGTAGTACAAGAAATGAAAAATCCGAGTATTTTATGCAATTGAATAAAGATACAGCTTGGGTTAAACCTGGCCAGATATTAATTGTGGCGGATCCGAATAATCATAACCAATCGCAACAGGTTAATGGGTTAACTATCGCCAAAAAGAAAGTTAATAATGCGCTTGCTACTATTGATGGTTCCGCTGCAGAGTTTTTGAAAAATAACTTTGATAATATTGCTGCCATAACTGCCTGGGGCGATACATTAATAGGGAATCTAAGTGGTGCGGGAGAGTCTTATTTTAAACAAATTGAAAACATTTTGATTAAGATTGAAAAGACATACCAAAATCAGTATCGAACACAAGGCGCTCTTATTGGACAGCAGTTTTATTCGGAACGTAATGCTCTTCTTGCGCAACTTAAACCACTGTTAAATAAAATAACGAAAAATCAGCTTAAATTTAGAGATTATGCGGATCTGAAAAGAGCATTAGGGTTATCCACAAAATCAATTGTTCATGAATGGAGTACCGTTGGCATTGGAGCGATTCCCGGCTACTCAACATATATCGACAGGGCGTCGAGAATCACGTCTTACATGAAAGCGGGTGGATGGGTTGCGCTAGGCTTTTCTTTTGCGAATACCTCTAACGAAGTTTACCATGCTTGCACTGTTGGAAGAGAACATGAATGTGGCAAGGTTGCAGTGAGTGAATATAGCAAATTTGGAGGCGGTGTCGCTGGCGCTGCGTTAGGCTCCTCCCTTGCGGCACCCATTTGTATTGCATTAGGTGTACCAACTGCGGGCACAGGAACTCTTGTTTGTGGTTTAATCGTTGGTGCCGCTGGGGCAGCAGGTGGAACTAAAGTAGGTGGGTTTGTGGGAGAACAAGTGAATAATCTAATATTTAGCGGAGAGTAATGTGGTTACCAATAATATTTACCCTGCTTTTATTATCTGTATTTTTGTTGTTTTTCTTATCATTGTGGTAACTTTCTATATTGACTATCGAAAACATTCCGACCAGGTTGAACAAATATATAATCTGTTAATTAAGAGTAAATTGCTTAAGATCGAGGATTATCAGGCCTGGCAAAATCTTGGGTTTTGGGGATTTGGTTTTCGTGCCATGATTTTATCAAAGCTTTTGCGGGGTAAACGTATAAAAATTACAGGGTCGCGCTGGCTTGAACCACAATCATGCAAAGATATTCTGTCAAAGTTCGACGTGTCATGGATTAATGCATATAACAGAAAGGTTAAAATTGCCACGATTTTGTTTTTACTGCTTTTAATTCTTGCAAGTGTTAAAGATATTTAATTCTATTCTGAAAATTCAAATAATAATTTTGACTTACCCCCAAACGCCGCCGTTCTCACCCCCGAGAGCGGCAGCGTTTGAGCGCTAATCATACCAGCAGGAATACGCCATGCGATTCACGATTATTTCTACGAAACCCGGTCATCAGCCGCCGCAGAGCAGCTGTGATTTTTATGCCCCGGGCGGCACCATTGGGCGCGGTACGGATAACAATCTGGTGTTGCCGGACAATGACCGCACCATCTCGCGCCTGCAGGCCATTGTTCACGTTGACGCCAATGGTGAATGTCGCGTCACTAACCGTGGCAGCGTCACCCGCGTGGTATTAAATGATATTCCGCTGGAGCGGGGGCGTCAGGTTGAACTGCAGGATGGCGACATTCTCGGTATTGATGACTACCGTATCGAAGTGGCCGAACTTATCCACGACACGCAGCCGGTGAGCCGCATGGCCGCCAGCATGCAGCAGCAGGCGCATCCGACAGCCGCGCCAGCGCCAGCATCGCAACCGAAGCCTGCTAACCCTGCGCCACGCGGTAAAGCGGAACCAACTGCCGTGCCGTCGGAAATCTGGGATAGCCTGATGCAGGAGTTTTCCATCTCCGACAGCATCTCCAGCAACCGTGCAAAACCGCAGTCAGCGGCTTCGCAGGATCCGTTCTCTCAGCCTGCGGCGCCGGAGCGTAATGCTGAAGATCCGCTGGCGATGTTCAACGACAGCGATCCCACGCTTGAGCATAAGAATGTCGACCCGGACACGCTGTTCGGCGAAGAAACGCTGTTCAAAAAAGAGAGCATTTTCGACGACGTGACGCCTTCCACGCTGGTGCCGCCAGTTGAGACTCAACCCGCCCCTAAAGAAGATGCGGTAGATGAACTCGATCCGCTGGCGCTATTTGGTGGCAAGGCCAGCGCGCCGGCTGCACGTAATGATGACCCGCTCGGGCTGATGGGCGGGGCGCCGTTAACCCATCCGGATGACATCACTGACGAAAAGCCAGCGCCTGAACCAGAGCAGGAGGAAGACGTCCTTGCCGGTTCCCCGCTTTTTGCCCCTGAGCCGCAGGAAACGCCGCGTGCAGAAGAGGAGCCAGTGAGACCAGATTACGCAGGGTTCACGATGCCTACGCCGCAGGCCGTTGCGCGCAGCAGCGCTCAGACCCCTAAAGGCCGACTGCGTATCGATCCGGTTAATAACGCTGCTTCTCCATCTGCTACCGCGAACACTGGAGAGAAGGGCGATGTGTTGCAGGGGGAACTGCTGCAGGCACTGCTGGAAGGGATGGGGCTGAGCGAAATGCAGCCTGTCCCGCAGTTTGACCGGGAAAATATGCGTCAGCTGGGGCAGATCCTCGGTATGTTCTCTCAGGGCACCGTGGCGCTGCTCTCCTCGCGCTCTATTCTAAAACGCGGCGTAAAAGCCGATATGACCATGGTGCTGGACGATGCCAACAACCCGTTCAAGCTGTTGCCGACCGGGAAAACGGTTCTGATCCAGATGTTTGGCACCCCGATGCCGGGCTTTATGCCACCAACGAAATCCGTGCGCGATGCGCTGATCGATCTGCAGGCGCACCAGCTGGGCATGATCTCCGGCATCCGCGCCATTATTGCCGCGATGCTGCAATCCTTTAATCCGGAACAGCTGGAAGAGCAGGCGAAGCAAAACGGCATGACCTCGCGTCTGGCGCTGCCGGGCAGCCGTAAAGCCGCCCTGTGGGACTATTTTGTTCGCAGCTATGGCGAGACGGCGGGCGAGATTGAGGATGACTTCCACACCCTGTTCGGCGAAGCCTTCCTTCATGCGTATGACATGGAGGTGAATCAGTACAAAGACTCACAGAGCGGATCGGAAGACAAATGAATATCGCAACGGCTTCTCTCTCCCGCCAGGGGACGCGCGCCAGCAACCAGGATCAGACGGGAGAAACCATTGGGGAACGTTCAGCCTGCTTTGTCGTCTGTGACGGCATCGCTGGCCTGCCGGGCGGTGAGGTGGCCGCTGAACTGGCCCGCAACAGCATTATTTCCCGCTTCGATGGCGACAAACACCTTAACGCGCAGCATATCCGTGATTATGTGCAGACCGCGAATCGCACCATTCTCAGCGAACAGCAGGCCGTTCAGGATTATCGCCGGATGGGCACGACGCTGGTCAGCCTGTTTATTGACCGTGATTATGGCCTGGCCTACTGGGCGCATGCCGGAGACAGCCGTCTGTATCTGTTTCGCCGGGGATGGCTGTGGCATGTCACCACCGACCACAGCCTGGTGCAGCAGATGAAAGATGCCGGGCACCAGACCGACAACCTGAACAGTAATCTGCTCTATCTGGCGCTGGGGATTGAAAACGGTGGGCCGGAAGCGAGCTACAGCGATGTCGTGCAGGTCGAAGACGGCGATGCATTCCTGCTCTGCACCGACGGGTTCTGGCACGGCGTCAGCGAAGAGCAAATGAAGCAATCGCTGCATATGGTCAATACGCCCCAGGAATGGCTGACCTTAATGAACCAAATCATTCAAAAGAATGGCGAGCAGGAGGGGAATGCGCAGGATAACTACACCGCCCTGGCGGTATGGATGGGCAACCCTCAGGACACCACTTTGCTGCATACCCTCTCTGATGCAGCACAATTTCTTCCCTGCGGAACTGATTAGACACACAAGGAACGATATGAAACTTTGGCTATCGGGTTTGGCACTTCTGGCGGTGACCTCCACCGCGCAGGCTGAGAATTTCCGCATCGTGCAGTCTCCTGCGCAGAAGCTGGATATCTGGATCGACAACATCAAAGACAACACCCCGCAAAGCTGGTGTAAGCCGGAGGTGGCACTGCGCATCGTGGCGAACGGCAAGAAGGATGTCTCTGTGCTGGAAAACTTCGTGCCACGTCTTGGCTCACTGCTGGAACACCAGTGCAGCAAAGTGAACACGCTCAGCTGGACGCTCAACGATCCGGCGGGAACGACGCTGGCGCAAGGAACCGCCGCCAAAGCGCAGGAGTGGGCGCTGGTGGTGAAACAGCAGCAGGCGACGCCAGCCGTGACGACGACCACTGCCAGCGGGGCGTTAATGCCGCCGGATCAAAACGTTGCAACCCATACGGTTGCCGCTGACCGCACGCCGTGGCAGGAGTTTACCCTCCAGGACGGCTGTCACCTGCGCACCTTCTGGGAAGGCGGCGCATCCGCACCGGCGCTCTTTATTCCGGATTCTGATACCACCCGCTGCGGCAATGGCAGCTGGCTCAGCGGTCACACCGTGATCTCCCAGTCCCGCAACGGCGGGCAAAAAGAGATGGCTGTGACGTACATTCATGGCTTCCCGGTCATGGGGCTGAATCAAAACGCTGACCCGGAAAACGCGCTGATCACCTCCGTCAACAAAGAGCGCATGGTGTTCAGCACCCCAAACAGCGACCAGAGCTGGATGATCCTGCCTTACGATAACGCGCTCAACGGCTGGAAAAGTAACGGCACGGTGGCAGTAGAGATTTCCCGTGAAACCGCCAGCGATGATGCAAAGCTGCAGGCGCGTATTGCGGCGGTGAAGAAAACCTGGAGCGCCTGGGTCGCACCCGGCACCTCACTGAATATCGTTTTGATTGACACCCTGCGCCCTCAGCTGCGCGATCCGGCCGTGGGCGCATGGCGCGCGGCGAATTAAGGAATGGTTATGAATACGCTCTATCAACAGCTGGCGGGTGAAACGCTCAACGACGCGCTGGCGCGTCTGGAAGCCGGGATCAAAGCCCGTCCGGCAGATGCCGACCTTCGCGCCGCGTTCGTGCAGTTTTTAACCCTCAGCGGCAACTGGACCCGGGCGCTGACCCAGCTGAAAAGCTGGCTGGCGCTGAAGCCTCAGGCGAAGCCGACCGTCACACTGCTGGAGCAGGCCATTCAGGGTGAGCTGCAGCGTGCGCAGGTGATGGCGGGCCAGGCGCGTCCGGCCATGCCTGAAACTCAGTGGCCGTGGCTGACCACGCTTGCCGCCGCGCTTAACGAAGAGGGCGAGCGCGCCCAGGCGTTGCGCCTGGAAGCCCTTGAACAGGCGCAGGCAACGGCGGGACACATCATCCTTGAAAACGAGGAGACGCAGGCGTTTGACTGGCTGATGGACGGTGATGCCCGTCTTGGTCCGGTGTGCGAAACCCTTGTTAACGGACGCTATTTCTGGCTGCCGTTTAACGCTATTGCGGAGATCCGTTTCCAGGCGCCCGCCAGCGTGACCGATCTGGTATGGCGTCATGCGCTGGTCCGTCTTACCGACGGTACCGAGCAGGTGTGCCAGATCCCGGCGCGCTATCCTTTTGCGGCTGATGCCCCGGATGCGGTCAAACTGGGGCGCACTACCGAGTGGCATCCGCTTGATGAGAGCGGCACGCTGTATGAAGGGCTGGGTCAAAAAGCCTGGCTGAGCGAGCAAAGCGAAAGCCCGCTGCTGTCGTTAAGCCTCGTGACGTTTGCGACGGACGGAGCCGATGAGTAATCCCGCTGGCGAAGGCGATCTGCTGCGCAGCGGCTGGCAGGCCCGCAGCAAGCAGGATAAGGTGGGGGCGCGCGACAAAATGCAGCCCTCGCTGCTGGATCGCCTTACGGATAACGACCCGGAAAAAAAGCGCGAGCCAGCCAACAGTAATCTGATCACCCACGCTGCGCTGCGTCGCAATGTCCTGCGGGATCTGCAGTGGCTGTTTAATACCATCAACCATGATGCCTCCGGCGATCTGAGCGCCTTGCCGCAGGTGAGCCGCTCGGTGATCAACTTCGGCGTCGCGCCGCTCGCAGGTAAGCGAATGTCAGATATCGAATGGCACGATATTCAGCGCAAGCTCACCGAGGCCATCATCAATTTTGAACCGCGCATTTTGCCGCAGGGATTGCAGGTGCGCTGCGTGTCGGATACCTCCTCGCTGGATCTGCACAACGTGCTCTCCATTGAGATAAAAGGGCGTTTATGGTGTGTGCCGTACCCGCTGGAGTTTCTGTTTCGCACCGATGTCGATCTGGAAAACGGCCATTTTGAACTGAAAGATGCGGGGTAATCATGGAAAGTAAACTGCTCGAATACTACAACCGTGAGCTGGCCTACCTGCGTGAAATGGGGGCCGAGTTTGCCGAGCGCTACCCAAAAGTCGCCGGACGACTGGGCATGCGCGGCATTGAAGTGGCGGACCCGTACACGGAACGCCTGATGGAAGGTTTCGCTTTTCTGACCTCCCGCGTGCAGATGAAAATGGATGCCGAGTTTCCGCGTTTCTCCCAGCGTCTGCTGGAGATGATCGCCCCGAATTACCTCGCGCCAACCCCATCAATGGCGATTGCGCAAATCGAGCCCGACAGCAGCCGGGGCGACCTGAGCAATGGCTTTATTGTGCCGCGCGGCACCATGATGGACAGCCTGGCGCTGAAAAAGACCGGCGTAACCTGCAGCTATACTACGGCGCACGAGGTTAATCTGCTGCCGCTGAAAATTGACAACGTGGAGCTGGGCGGCGTGCCTGCTGACCTGCCGCTGGCACAGCTGGGGTTAAGCCAGCGGGGAATCAACAGCGCGTTGCGGATCCGCATTGCCTGCGACGGCCCGCAAAACCTCGGCCATCTGAATTTCGACCAGCTGACGTTTTTCCTCAGCGGCCCGGACATTGAAGCGCTGAAGCTGCTGGAGCTGGTGATGGAACATCACGCAGGGATCGTCTGCCAGACGGTCAGCCCGCAACCTCAGCGACAGCTGCTGGCGTCGGATGCCCTGTGTCAGGAGGGCTTTGCCGCGGATCAGGCACTGCTCCCGGACGATCTGCGCAACTTTGACGGTTATCGTCTGCTGCAGGAGTATTTCGCGTTCCCAGCCCGTTTCCGCTTCATCAGCCTGAGCGGCCTGAGCACGCTGCTCCAGCGCTGTGAAGGCGAAAAAGCCTTCGATATCTTCATCCTGCTGGATAAATCAGATGAACAGCTGGAGCGCGTGGTGGATGCCAGCCATCTGGCGCTGCACTGCACGCCAGTCATCAACCTGTTCCCGAAGGTGGCGGCGCGTCAAAAGCTGAATGAAGGCCAGCACGAATACCATCTGGTGGTCGATAACATCCGCCCGCTGGATTATGAAATTTACGCGGTGAATAAAATCTTCGGCAGCGCGGACGGTCAGCGTGACGACCAGACGTTTCGTCCTTTCTGGAGCACCTGGAGCGGTGACGCGGGCAACTACGGGGCCTATTTTTCCCTGCGCCGGGAACAGCGCGTGCTCTCTGAGCATGCCCAGCGCTACGGCACCCGTACCGGCTATATCGGTTCAGAGGTGTTTGTTTCGCTGGTGGATGAACAGCACGCCCCGTGGCAGGAAAACCTGCGCTACATCTCTGCCGAGGTGCTCTGCACCAGCCGCGACCTGCCGCTGATGCTACAGCAGGAGCTTGGGCAGTTCATCATGGCCGACTCCATGCCGGTGAAATCGTTGACCCTGCGTAAAGGCCCGACGCCACCGCGTCCGGCGCTGGCAGAAGGGTTCAGCACCTGGCGGCTTATCAGCCAGCTGCAGATGAACTACCTCAGCCTGATGGACAGCGAGAATGAAGAGGGGGCTGCCGCGCTTCGCCAGCTGTTAGGGCTGTATGCCAACCTGGCCGAAACGGCCGTGGCGCGTCAGGTGGAGGGGGTTCGCCACTGCGTGCTGGAGCCGGTTCACCGCCGCGTGCCTGAACCCGGTCCGGTCGTTTTCGCCCGCGGAATCGGCATTACCCTGACCGTAGACGAGCGGGCGTTTTCCGGTGCCAGCCCGTGGCTTTTCGGCAGCGTGCTGGAACGCCTGTTTGCCCGGCTGGTATCCATCAACAGCTTTACTGAGTTCACCCTGAAGAGTCAGCAGCGCGGTGAGATCGGCTACTGGGCACCGAGAATGGGTAAAAGGGCGCTGGTATGAGTGACGCTGCCACTGCACCGCTGCGCGTGCATCGCCTGACGAAGCTGCCGGAGACGTTCTGGCACGGGGTCCGTCAAACGCCCTGGCGCTACGATCTGTTTCAGCTGTTAAGGCGTATTGATGCTCAGGGCGGCGAGCGCTACCCGCTGGGACGCGCGCCGCTACCGAAATTTGAGCCGCTGCGCATCGGCCAGCAGCCGTCGATGAGCTTTGCGCCGTCGACGCTGGCCGAGGTCAGCCTGCGGGAAGAGAGCGGGCTGCATGAGGTGTCTATCCTCAGCTTCGGGCTGTTTGGTCCGAACGGCCCGCTGCCGGTTCACATGACCGAATATGCCCGCGAGCGTATTCATCATCATCAGGACACCAGCCTGAGCGCGTTTGTCGATCTGTTTCATCATCGTCTGACGCTGCTGTTTTACCGCGCCTGGGCGGATGCGCAGCCTGCCGTCTCCCTTGATCGCGCTGACAACAAACGCTTTGAGGGCTACCTGGCCTCGCTGATTGGCATGGGACAGCCGGGCCAGATGAATAAAGGCAGCCTGAGCGCCCATGCCCGCTTTACCCACGCCGGGCATCTGACCCGTCACAGTCGGGATCCGGAGGGGCTGGAGAAGATCCTGCGCAACTATTTTAACGCCCCGGTCAGGCTGGTAAGCAACGTGCCGCAGTGGATGCCGCTCTCCACGCGTGAGCAGGCACAGCTGGGGGAAGGTCGCCGTATGCCGCGCATGGGGGAATCCGCCTTTCTTGGCGTCGCCGTCCGCGACGTACAGCATAAGTTTCGTATTGAAATCGGCCCGCTGAGCGCTGAAGAGTACAACCGGTTTTTACCTGGCGAAGCGTGGGTCACCGAACTGCGCGACTGGGTGCGCCAGTACATTGGGGTGGAGTTTGAATGGGAAACGCGGGTGATCCTGCATGAAGACGCGGTGCAGGGTACTTCGCTCGGCAGCAATGGGCAATTAGGCTACAACACCTGGCTGGGCCTTCAGCCGCAGCCTGTCCCGCGTGGCGATCTGGTCTATCGCGCAGAGCGGTAATCCTTCCGTATACCGAATCATTGTTAATGGAAACTAACATGTCAGAAATTAGCCGTGCCGTGCTCTTCGGCAAACTGGATACGCTGTTATTTACCTCGCTGGAAAGCGCGACTGCCTTCTGCAAGCTGCGCGGTAACCCCTATGTTGAGCTGGTGCACTGGCTGCATCAACTGATGCAACAGCAGGATGGCGATTTGCAGCAGGTCATCCGCCACTTTGCCCTCGACGAACAGCAACTGACGCGCGATATCGTGGCCGCGCTGGATGCGCTGCCGCGCGGCGCGAGTTCCGTTTCCGATCTCTCCGAACATATCGACAGCGCCGTAGAGCGCGCCTGGGTCTATGGCTCGCTGAAGTTTGGCGTCAGCCGCATACGTGGCGGCCATTTGCTGATCGGCCTGCTCAAAACCTGGAACCTGGCAAACGTGCTGAAAAGCATTTCGGCGCAGTTCACCCGTCTTAACGTCGAGGTGCTGATCGAGCAGTTCGATACGGTTTGCGCCAACAGCAAAGAGACGCAGCAGGCTGCGGCCACCGTCGAGGCGCCAGCGGGTGCGGTACCAGCAGCGCAGGGTACGCTGGCTCAGTACGGCCAGGATCTCACCGCCCGCGCCCGCGAAGGGAAGATTGACCCGGTAGTCGGGCGTGATGAAGAGATCCGCCAGATGGTCGATATCCTGATGCGTCGCCGCCAGAACAACCCGCTGCTGACCGGTGAGGCCGGCGTCGGGAAAACGGCGGTGGTGGAAGGGCTGGCGCTGCGTATCGCCGATGGCGACGTGCCGGAGCCGCTGCAAAATATTCAGCTGTGGCTGCTGGATATCGGCATGCTGCAGGCTGGCGCAGGCATGAAGGGCGAGTTTGAAGCCCGTCTGCAGGCGTTGATCAACGAGGTTCAGTCCAGCGCCACGCCGATTATTCTGTTTATCGATGAGATCCACACCCTGATTGGCGCAGGCGGCCAGCAGGGGACAGGCGATGCGGCGAACCTGCTGAAGCCCGCTCTGGCGCGCGGACAGCTGCGTACCATCGGCGCCACCACCTGGGCGGAATACAAAAAGTACATCGAGAAAGATCCGGCGCTGACCCGTCGTTTCCAGACGGTGCAGGTTCACGAACCGGACGAAACGAAAGCCATTCTGATGCTGCGCAGTACCGTATCGCCGCTGGAGACCCACCACCAGGTGCTGCTGCTCGACGAAGCGGTCAGCGCGGCGGTGAAGCTGTCGCATCGCTATATCCCGGCGCGTCAGCTGCCGGATAAAGCCGTTGCGCTGCTCGACACCGCCTGTGCCCGCGTGGCGGTCAGCCAGAGCGCGCCACCGGCGCAACTGGAAGATTGCCTGCGCCATCTTGCCGCGCTGGACGTGGAGATTGAGATAGCCGAACGCGAAGCGCGCGTTGGTGCAGGCGTTTATGAGCGCGTAACGGCGTTAATCACAGAACGTGATGCGTATGAAAGCAAACGTGAAGCCCTGACCCAGCGCTGGGAAGAGGAGCGCAGTCTGGTGCAGGAAATTATCCGCCTGCGCGCCGCGCTGTTTGCCTCGGGCGAGGAGGAGTCCGCCGGGCTGCACAGCCAGCTGGCGGAACAGCAGCAGGCGCTGAAAACGTTGCAGGGCGATGAGCCGCTGCTGTTTGCGGCGGTAGATGAAAACGTGGTTGCCGCAGTGGTTTCCGACTGGACCGGGATCCCGCTGGGGCGGATGGTGAAAAACGAGATCGACGCGGTGCTGAATCTTGCCGACACGCTGAACCAGCGCGTCATCGGCCAGCGTCACGGTCTGGATCTCATTGCCCGTCGCGTGAAAACCTCGCGGGCAAAACTCGACGATCCCAACAAACCGGTGGGCGTCTTTATGCTTTGCGGTCCATCCGGCGTCGGTAAAACGGAAACCGCGCTGGCGCTGGCGGAATCGCTGTACGGCGGCGAGCAGAACGTTATCACCATCAACATGAGTGAGTTCCAGGAAGCGCACACCGTTTCCACCTTAAAAGGTGCGCCGCCGGGCTACGTCGGGTATGGTGAAGGCGGTGTGTTAACCGAGGCCGTGCGCCGCCGTCCGTATAGCGTAGTGCTGCTGGATGAAATTGAAAAAGCGCACCCGGACGTCCACGAAATCTTCTTCCAGGTCTTTGACAAAGGCTGGATGGAGGACGGTGAGGGACGCCACATCGATTTCCGCAACACCATTATTATTCTGACGTCCAACGTTGGCACTGACCTGATCAGCGCTATGTGTGCCGATCCGGAACTGATGCCGGAACCGGACGCCTTAAGCGGCGCGCTGCGCCAGCCGCTGCTGGAGGTGTTTCCGCCTGCGCTGTTGGGCCGCCTGCTGGTGGTGCCGTATTACCCGCTCAGCGACGCGATGCTGGGGCAGATTGTTCGCCTGCAGCTCAAGCGCATTCAGCGTCGTCTGGAAGAGAATCACAATATCATTTCTGAGTTTGACGACAGCGTGGTGGAACAGATTGTTCAGCGCTGTACCGAGGTGGAGTCTGGTGGCCGCATGGTAGATGCTATTTTGACCAACACCCTGCTGCCTCAGATGAGCCAGATCTTACTTACCGCCAGCCGCAGCGACGAGCAGTACCGACGTCTGCATGTCACCTGCGAGCAGGGCGAGTTTCACTGTCAGTTTGCCGCGTAATAATCATCAAGAGAACTGTAAAAGATGACGGATAATGATAACAATCGGACTGTCCCAAACGCGCTCCCGGTCGGGTACCGCTTCAACGAGTTTGAAATCAAAGAGGTGATCGGCGGCGGCGGTTTTGGCATCGTTTATCGCGCGTGGGATCACCAGCTCGAACGCACTATCGCTATCAAAGAATTTATGCCTTCCTCGCTCGCCGTGCGCGGCGACGACATGACCCTTGTGCTGCGCAGCGAGCGCTTTGGCAAAGCGTTTTCCGCAGGCCTGAACAGCTTCATTCAGGAAGCCCGTCTGCTGGCGCGCTTTAACCACCCGAACCTGCTGCATGTCCTGCGTTTCTGGGTGCAAAATGACACGGCATACATGGGTACGCTGTTTTACAGCGGCACCACGCTTTCGCGCCTGCGTGAAGAAAAACCGGAGCTGATCAACGAGGCCTGGATCCGCCGCACGCTGCCGATGCTGTTTGGCGCCATCAAGACCATCCACGACGAAGGCTATCTGCACCGTGATATCTCGCTGGATAACATCCAGATCCAGGATAACGGCCTGCCGGTACTGCTTGATTTCGGCTCCGCGCGCCGCACCATCGGTAACCTTTCTGACGAAACGGAAACCATGCTGCGACCGGGTTTTGCACCGATCGAGCAGTACACCGACGACAACGAAAGCGAGCAGGGACCGTGGACGGATATTTACGCCCTCGGCGCCGTGCTGCGTACCCTGATCGTGGGTTCTCCGCCGCCGGTGAGCGTGGTGCGTTCTATTCAGGATACCTGCAAGCCGCTGGTGGAAATTATGCCGCAGGGCTATTCCATCCCGCTGCTGCAGGCCATCGACCGCGCGCTGGCGCTGCACATGGAAGACCGTCCGCAGTCTATCGACGAATTCGCCGCGCTGATCGAGATGCCGGTTGCGGGCATAAACGATGTGCTGACGGCGAAAAAACCGGGCACCATGCTGGTACCGGTGGAAGAGGAAAAGCCGGCTTCAGCACTCGACTGGCGTCGTTACAAAATCCCGGGCATGGTTGCCGCAGGCGTGCTGGTGGGTGTGGTCGCCGGAGCGATGTTGTTCAGCGGTGGCAAGGATGCGCCAGAGCAGGCTGCGCAGGCACCCGCAGAGACGCGTCCGACGGAAACCGCCGCGAACGCGCCAGACGTGAAGCCAGAAACGGCTAAGGTGAGCGAGCAGGCGACGGCGCAACAAACGCCACCGCCTGTCGAAAGCCCTGTTGCGCTGGTCTATATCCGTATTCAGGACGGCGAAACGCTGAAAGTGAACGGCGAGCCAAAAGCGCTGCGTCCGGCGACCAACGGCTATGCATCGCTCAAGCTGCCCGCCGGTGAGGTGAAGATTGAACTGCAGGGCAACGGGAAAACGCGCAGCCAGACGCTGGATATTGCCAAGCCGGGCACCTGGCTGGTGAATCCGTAGGAATTTAAACAGGAGATACTATGGAAGTGTACGATCTTCGAAGCCAAAGGCTTCGTCCAAAGGAATTCGAAAAGATTGTCTCTCCTGTCTATGCACGGAGCGACGTAGGGCGTGAGTTTGTTGTGGTGCGAGGCGTTTCAAATCCATTTCACAGCATTGATGGTTTAACGTTACGACATCGCTTCGAATTTAATCCTAATGCCGTTTTTGATCCCCTGTATGCGCAAAATCTTAATAAAATACAGCGGTTAATTGATTCAGGGGAGGTGGTCTTAATAGATCACCGTCAACGGACAAAAGCCCTATATCCCTTTTTCATCTCTGAGTCAGGGGAGTTGTTTTGTGTTGATGAGACGATCTACAACTCAGCTTTTGTGAATTACGTCCTCGAACGTTACCGAAATAATGTCGCTCTATTTGGAAAACCAGCCCCAACGCGTGATTCATTCGTTCCCTCTACCAATAATTACGGGCCGGGTTACTGGAAAACTGTTGAAGATGATTATCATGGCACAAAAAATGTTGTGATTATGGCGATTAATCGACTGACGAGCATGGGGGATGAGGGACGAGTATTTGGATCGGACGGTAAAGATTACATGAATACGTCGCGCGATAAAATTCAGCGCTGGACAGCGCTACCCGGAGATCTGGATGGAGAATCGCGCGTGTTTATATCTAAGAAATCGGTCATCAGACGATACGGAGAACAACGATCCATTTATCAGAAATACCTTGAGAGTGATGATGCCTGGGCAGTAAGTGGTAAATCATGGCAATGGATACCTGGAGTCAGAGAAGAGGATTATGAATTTAAAAAGTAAATTATGGTATTTCTGGGGAAGCATGGATGTACTGGCTCTTTTGCTTTATTCTGTAAACTCACTTCGTCAGGACAGGATCCCCTTGATTTCAGATTTAATCGCGTTCACAGGAACCTCAGATGTAGTTTCAGGAGGCGGTTACAACTTTATCGTAACACTCTTTTTTATATTTGATTTGCTCTTGTTACTTTCACTTTTTATTTCGGCCTGGTTGTTTTTTAAGAGAAAAGACGTTGCGATTAAATTTGCCCTTGCTCAGGAAGTTTTCCGTCTAATTTCGTTCAGATGTTCGGTTTCTTTTTTCCCACTTTTGGTAAGTGTGTTTGGTATTACAAGTGTCTGGGTAAATTTAGGATTGTTCGTTATCTCGGAACTGCTAAAAATATATTCTCTTGTTTACTTAATGGGCAAAAGAAAAAGAAATCATTCACTTTGATATATAAATGACGCTGATGCGTAGATGCGAACCTCTTTTCTAAATCGCATAAGCTAGATGGAATAAAAATTATGCTCAACCGAATTACCGTTCAGCTCCCGGTGGAGGGGCTTCTGTTCTGGAAACTGACGGGCCGCGAGGCGATGTCCGAGTCGTTCGCGCTGACGCTGACCGTGCTCGGCACGGACGCGCGCATTGACCGCAGCAAACTGCTGGGCCAGCCGGTCACGGTGACCATTCCGACGCAGAACCTGCTGACGTCCCGCTATGTTAACGGAAAAATTACCCGCGTGGCGGTGAGCGCCGTTGAGCTGACGGGCACTCGCTATGCGGTGTACCAGCTGACGGTGGAGCCGGACCTGTGGCCGATGAAGCGCGACCGTAACCTGCGTATTTTCCAGGGCCAGACGGTGCCGCAGATTGTGAAAACCCTGCTGGCTGAACATCAGGTCAACGTGGAGGATAAACTTACCGGCAGCTACCGGGTGTGGGACTACTGCGTGCAGTATCAGGAGTCGAGCCTGGACTTCATCAGCCGCCTGATGGAGCTGGAAGGGATTGCCTATCACTTCAGCCACGAGGCCGACAAGCACACCCTGGTGCTCACCGACGCCGCCACCCAGCATCAGCCGTTCAGCGGCTATGAGGTCATTCCTTACCACCAGACGCCGTCCGGCGGCAGTACGGATGAAGAGGGCATCAGCCAGTGGGCGCTTGAGGACAGCGTGACGCCGGGGATTTACAGCCTCGACGACTATGACTTCCGCAAGCCGAACGCGTGGCTGTTCCAGGCCCAGCAGAACCCGGCGTCGCCGAAGCCGGGCAGCATTGACGTCTACGACTGGCCGGGACGCTTTGTGGAGACCGGGCATGCGGAGTTTTACGCCCGCATTCGCCAGGAGCGCTGGCAGGTTGAGCACCAGCAGATTCAGGCCACCGCCACGGCGGCGGGGATTGCGCCGGGCCACACCTTCACCCTGACCAACGCGCCGTTCTTCAGCGATAACGGCGAGTATCTGGTGACGGCGGCGGGCTACCACTTCGAAGAGAACCGCTACGCCAGCGGCGAAGGTGAAACTGTTCACAGGACCGATTTCACGGTCATCCCGGCGTCGGTCTCTTATCGCCCGGCGCAGAGCACGGCGTGGCCGCGCACCTACGGCCCGCAGACCGCGAAGGTGGTGGGCCCGAACGGCGAGAGTATCTGGACCGACAAATACGGTCGCGTGAAGGTGAAGTTCCACTGGGACCGTCTGGCGAAGGGGGATGACACCAGCTCCTGCTGGGTGCGCGTGTCGAGCGCGTGGGCGGGCCAGGGCTACGGCGGGGTGCAAATCCCGCGCGTCGGCGACGAGGTGGTGGTGGACTTTATCAACGGCGACCCGGACCGTCCGATTATTACCGGGCGTGTGTACAACGACGCGAGCATGCCGCCGTGGGCGCTGCCGGCGGCGGCGACGCAGATGGGCTTTATGAGCCGGACGAAAGACGGCTCCGTGGACAACGCCAACGCCCTGCGCTTTGAGGATAAAGCAGGTGCAGAGCAGGTGTGGATCCAGGCCGAGCGCAACATGGACACCAGCGTTAAAAATGATGAAACGCACAGCGTCGGCGGCGAGCGCAGCCATTACGTTAAGAAAAATGAACTGCATCGCGTGGAAGCGAATCAGACCCAGGCGGTGAAAGGCGGGACTGAGATCCTGACCGGCAAAGGCAAGCTGGATGCGGCGGTGGAGCAGTACGTCATTGCTTCCGGGACGAAGCTGCGGCTGGTCTCAGGGGAAAGCGCCATTGAGCTGAATGCTAACGGCAAGATTAACCTGATCGGCAAAGAGTTTAACTTCTTCGTGGAAGGGGATGGTTATATCACCACGGGCGGTAAGCTGCACCTGAATACCTCGGGAACCAAGCCGGGCACCACGGCACCGGGATCGGGGCATAAAGGGGATATTGATGCGGCGGTGCAGGCGAAATTTACGCCAAAAGATGAGTAAGGCCGGTGCGGTACTTATCGCATTATTAACGACGGGAATGGCTGAAGGAGGCGCTCAGAAAAAGGATCTTTGGATGTTCATTTCCGGGATGAGCGCATCACTCAGATCATTATCCGTTACAAGCCTAAGCAATGCGCCGTTGTCATTTAAGATCACCAGACAAAATGAATATATCAATTTCTACAAAGCTGACGATTTCAAACTGGATGATGGAACGAGCATTACAGAAATTGGTTTACGTTTAAGCAAAGATAACGGCGACATGGCGCCTTTACTGAATTTTTCACCGTCAGGTCAATGCATAACGCTTGATACCGTTAAAATGCACTTTCCGCAACTGGTGCTCACTGACTATCCGCAAGGCCGCTCTGAGAATGAAGTGACCAGTTATACCGCGCCAAAAGACAGTAATGGACAAAAGGTGAGCTTCAGTTTCACCGTGAAAAAACCTGACTGTCTGGATTCTGTCGTCATAAGCGCCGAATAAGAAACACAGCTCCCATGTCCTGACGGTGTTTCCAGTGGTGAGAAGCGCAATAAATATTCATTGAATGACAATTAACGTGAAAAAAAACACTCCGGTATTTCTTTTTTCTGCCCTGATGTTTACCTGTCTGAGCAGCAATGTGGTTTTGGCTCAGGTGATGCCTTCCGTTCTGACAAAACGGGATTTTTCTGTGCAGATTAAAGACCAGCCTGTCGCATTGGGCGAAAGATGGACTCCTGATATTGCCCGTAAAATTGACGTGCCGTTGGAAGGCCATTTTGTCGGTGAAGTTCCTTTTGACGGAACAAACTATAAATTCTACCAGCATCAAAAGGCTGGGTTAGAAATATTCAGTTCCAATCTCTGGTGGGATAAAGCAGAAAAAAGCGTTGACGATTATATCGTGTCCCAGATTACGCTGACTGCCTCAGATATTTTAACGCCGCGTGGCGTTCATGTGGGTTCAACAATCAGAGAGCTGAACAATGCGTACGGCGATGGTCAGTTCGAAAATGATTCCGGGGAGAAGTGGATTTCCTATGAATTGGGTAAGAAATTGCTCTCTTTTAAGGTTATAGACAGTCAGGTTGTGAAAATAACCATGAATTACGAAAATGGTACTTCAGAGTGATTTATGACCAAAAAAAATTTGGCAGTCGCATTGTTCACCGCTTTATTGACAGGCGTCGTTGAAACGTCATCGGCGCTTGAATTATCGCAATACAATAAGCTCGAAACGGTTAGCCGCAAAGGGAAAAACGTTTCGCGACTCCGCAGGTAAAATAATCGGCTCAACGTACAAGAATGGCGAAATCGTTTATACCGTGACGTATGCACCCGCGAAACTGGTTGTCAGCAAAGGCAGCCAGGTTTTAGTCGAACAGTCAGGTCAATGGCGTAAATAATAAAACAGCCAGCCCAAAGGGCCAGCATGGATTGGCCTTCTTGTTTCTCACAATATCAACCATCCCGAGTTCACTTATGAAATACACCCTCCAGGAAGGTTCGTTTTCCCTTTTTCCTGCTGCCTGGCAGGATAACAGTATGAATATTATTCGCGATGACGAAAGCGGATTATCCGTGGTGGTCAGCCGCGGCGTCATTCCGGACGGCAGTGACTACGAACAAGAGTTTCACCGCCAGTGGGATGTGCTGCGTCCTCAGATGGGCGAAATTGCTCAGAGCGAATTCCGGAATGTAAAAGCCGGCCCTGACGGAAAAATTAACGGGCTGGAAGTTGAGACCACCTTCGACCGTAACGGGCAACGCCTGTGGCAAAAACAGCTGGCCGTACAGACGCCGGGAAAACCGGTATTGATGATTTTTACCCTCTCGGCACTCAGAGCATTCACCGAAGAGGACGAGGAGCGCTGGAGCGCGCTTAAGCAAAGTCTGACGCTAAACGACAACCGGAATGTGTAAGGCATGAGCGATAACAACGCGGCCCGTAAGGGCGACGAGATTATTCACTCCAGCATTTTTGCTGACATCACCAGCATTGTGGCGGAAGGTGCCGCCTATGCGGTGATCGGTGCGGCGGTTGGGCTGGCGGCAACGGCTGCCGCGCCACTCCTCGGTGCGGGGGCTGCTGCCGCTGGCGTGGCGGCGATAGGATCCAGCTGTCTGTTGAGCGGCATTGTCGGCGGCGTGCTGGCGAACGTGGCAGGGATCACTGACGATATCAGCAATGCCGCGGAAGGGTTGGGCAATGCGCTTTTCCCTCCGTCGCCTGCGGGCAAAATTACCACCGGTTCGAATAACGTTCTGACGAATGCGATCCCCGCCGCGCGCGCGGCCGGAACGCTGACGCCTGCAGATACCCCTTCCCCTGAACCGCAGTCTCCGGGCAGTTTTGCCGATTACGCAGGGATGCTGCTTTCCGCCGCCGGACAATTTGGCAGCGAAATGTGGCAGCCGAGCGTGGCCTCTGCCGCGGCGGGGACCTCGCCACTGGAAGAAGACAAGGTGGCGTGCGAAAAACACTCCGGGCCGCAGTATCTGGCGGAAGGCTCCAAAAGCGTCTTTATCAACGGACAGCCTGCAGTGCGCGCGAAAGATCGAACCACCTGCGAAGGCACCATTTCCGACGATGTCTCCCCGAACGTGATCATTGGCGGCGACACGCTTACGGTTCGCGATATCAAAAGCGGTAAAACGCCGGGACTGGCGCTGGGGATGATTGCGCTCTCCCTGCTGCGCGGACGTCCGGGCAAGATTCTGAAAAACATGCCCTGCGCGCTGGCGGCGGCCGGCGGCGGGATGCTGGCCGATATGGCCGTGAATGCCGTGTTTGGCTCCTCGCATCCGGTTCACGCCGCCACCGGCGTAAAGGTACTGAATGACGACGATGAACTCGATTTCTCGCTGCCGGGGCGCTTCCCGCTTCGCTGGCAGCGCAGCTATAACAGCCTGACCACCCGCGAAGGGCTGTTCGGGCTGGGCTGGGCAACCCCCTTTGACAGCTATCTGACGCTGGAAGAAAACAACGCCACCTGGTTCGACGAAACCGCGCGTGAGCTGAGCTTCGAGCTGCCGCCTGTCGACCGCGCGTTTTACAGCATCAGCGAAGGCATCATTATCCGCCGTAATGAAAATGGCGACGTGGCGATAGCTGATGACGACGGTGCGGTGTGGCGTCTGTACAAACCAACCCGGGCAAACCCTGCTGTTCTGCGTCTGGCATCTCTCAGCGACGAATACGGCAACGCGCTGCTGACGACGTGGGATGAGCACGGCAGGCTGGTTGGTCTTCACGACGAGCCACGGGCAATAGATGTCACTTTGCGCTATGAAGATGAACGTTTCCCGCAGCGCGTGACGTCAGCGAGCCATTTCGACGGCAACCGTTCCTGGCCGCTGATGCAGTGGCGCTACGATGCGGGCGGCCAACTGGCGAGCGCGACAGATGCCTCCGGCGTGGTAACGCGTGAATACCGCTATAACGACCGCGGCCTGATGGTCTGGCACCGCCTGCCTGGTGGGCTGGAAAGTGAATACCGCTGGCAAAAATTCGACCACTGGCGCGTGGTGGAAAACCGCACCAGCACCGGCGACGGGTGCCGCTTTAGCTATGATTTAGCTGCCGGGCTGACGACCGTCGAGCACTACGATGGTCAGACGCGTAAGCACTACTGGAACGCGCAAAATCTGATTGTCCGCTACGTTGACGAGCGTGGTGAAACCTGGCGCTACGAGTGGGATGACAACGAACTTCTGACCCGTCGCGTCGATCCCCTCGGCAATGCCGTTACCTTTGTCTACGACGAAATGGGCAATCGGGTGCAGGAGATCGACGCCGACGGCAATACCCGTACCACCACCTGGCTGGAGCACCGCGCGCTTCCGGCGGCCATTATCGAAGCCGACGGCAGCGCGACCCGTTTCTGGTACGACGAACATCACGGCCTGAAGCGCGTGGTCGACCCGATGGGGCAGACCACGCTCCTGCACCGGGATGAGTTTGGTCAGGTGATTGAGGAGGTCGATGCCGCCGGAAACAGCCGCTACCAGGAGTATAACGACGCCGGGCAGATGGTACGTGCGACGGACTGTTCCGGGCGCATTACCCGCTACCGTTATCATCCGCTCGGCTGGCTGGTGGCCGAGACTGGCGCCGACGGCGAAGAGACGCGCTATCGCTACGACGCGGCAGGACGTCCGGTGCAGCTCGATCGTCCGGAAGGCTGGACGGAGTCACTTGCATGGAACGAGCGCGGCCTGCCGGTGAAGCATGCGGGCGCTGACGGGAAAGAAAGCGAGTTCAGATACGATGACGCAGGGCGCTTAACCGCCACCCGCAATACTCAGGGGGAAGAGGTGCGCCGCCGCTGGGACAGCCGCGGGCGTCTGGTTGCCCTGGAAAACGAAAACGGCGAAGCGTACCGGTTCCGCTGGGGCGCGGACTCGCTGCTTCTGGAAGAGACAGGGCTTGATGGCGTGGCCTCTCAGTATTGCTACGACGCCTGCGGGCGCACGATAGCGCGCACCTTTGCCGCCGGTCACCCGGAGGCCATCACCCACGCCTTCGCCTGGAGCGCAAGCGGCCAGCTGGTCGCCCGCACCACGCCGGAAGGACAGACCCGCTATCATTACACACCATCCGGGCTATTAAGCCGGATCGGGCTGCATCCTGCGCTTTCAGCCGACGCATGGACCACCGAGGCCGAGCAGGAGCTTGCCTTTGACTATGACGCGCTCGGTCGCGTGACGCGCGAGGCGGGCGAACACGGCGAGCTGGCGTGGGAGTATGACGCGCTGGGCAACCGCACCTCCGTCACGCTGCCCGATGGCCGCGAGCTGAAACAGTTCTACTACGGCAGCGGGCATCTGCTCGGTATTGCCCTCGATAAGCTGTCGGTCTCTGATTTCACCCGCGACGAACTCCACCGGGAGACCAGCCGCACTCAGGGGCTGCTGACCACCCGCAGCGAGTACGACCGTCTCGGTCGACTGCATCGCCGGGATGTCTTCACTGGCAATGCCCAACGCCCGTCGCCGCGCCGCTGGTCTCGCCGCTGGGATTACGATTACCGCAATAACCTGGTGCGGGAAGAGCGGGACGATAATCCGTTCAGCTGGTACCGCTGGCAGTATGACAGCGCCGGGCGCCTGCTGGTTCAGGACGGCTCGCTGCCCGGACAGGAGCAGTGGCGCTGGGATGCCGCAGGTAACCCGCTCGAAGGGGCTGCTGAGAAGGTCACGCATAACCGCCTGACGCAACTGAACGGCATTCGCTGGCGCTATGACACCCACGGCCGCACCGTGGAGAAAGATAACGGCCAGACCCGCTGGCACTACCGCTACGACGGTGAACATCGCCTGACGGAAGTCATCAGCCAGCCGCGGGACCGCAACAAACCGCAGACGCAGGTCAGCTTCCGCTACGATCCGCTCGGACGACGCATTAGCAAAACGCGACGCCAGATGCTGGGCGGACAGCCAACCGGCAAGCCGGTCAGCACCCGGTTTGTCTGGGAAGGTTTCCGCCTGCTGCAGGAAGTGCACGGGGACGTGCCGCTAACCTACGTCTACAGCGATCAGGACAGCTACGATCCGCTGGCGCGTATCGACGGCGTTGATGCCCCGGAGATCTTCTGGTTCCACTGCCAGCCCAACGGTACGCCGGAGCGGATGACGGATAGCGAAGGGCAGGTACGCTGGGAAGGGGTGAACAGCGCCTGGGGCAAGCTGCTGCGGGAAAGCGAGACGCAAGTATCAGGATATTCTCAGAACCTGCGGATGCAGGGGCAATACCTGGACCGTGAGACAGGGCTGCACTACAATCTGTTCCGGTATTACGACCCGGACTGCGGGCGGTTTACGCAGCAGGACCCGATAGGTCTGGCGGGGGGGATAAACCTTTACCAGTATGCGCCGAATGCGCTGGGGTGGATGGATCCGTGGGGGTTGAGTCGTAAATGTAAGGATCCTTCTAAAGAAGCGACTCAGTGGCAAGGACCTCTTAATAAAGATTATAAAGGTATTGATAGTTACTCGAACAGAACGCTTAAAAAAGGAACGATCCTCTATGCATTGCATCCAAATGGTGATCAGTTACCTGCATATACCGTAACTCATCCTACAGTTAGGCAATATAAAGGTGATTCATTAGGATATCATGAGGCGTTACAAGTGAAACTTAACCCAGATTTCCCTGTACGAACCAAAGTTAGGGCATATTATGTATCTGAGGATATATTTGTTGCTAGTGGTCGTGCAACGGCGAATCCTCAGTTCGGAAAGGGGGGGGGGATGCAGTTTTACATACCTGAAGAAGCAAGAGGTAAATTAATTCCTGGTAAGGTTATAGATATATGAAAAAGATGACATTTAATGTAAAAAATGGGAATGTTAAAATTGATGATTATCCTATTGAACTTAGTTCTTTTGAAATATTTACTTCATCTGAGTTTTACAAAACCCATCCGCAATTTACTAAGATAGGTAAATTTTATTTTTCGAAAAATGATATTGAATGGGAAGGGCAGAATTTTATCGTAGAGTTCAGACCAGCAATTTTCTCATTTAATCCATCTCTTTTTCTTACAAGTAAAGACGGAGATTTTTATCAATCACTCAAAGATTGGGATAAGAGGGCATCGTTAAAAAATCTAGAAGAGGAAGAAAGACGATTGACAGAATGGGTTCAAAATAAATTTTCCAGAAACAATATGGGAAAGATAAATAAGCCTCCATATGGAACAAAATGGACTTATGAATGGGGAGAGATAACAGTGCAATCAAATGAAAGATCCTTTGATTGTGGGATATATATTGAATGGAATCTTAATCTCTGATGGTAATAAATCGTACATTACATATATGAGTTATCCATCCATGGAACGGAAGCCATATTGTCCAGTAGTGATATTTAAATTTATTATAGATGACTGCCTAATTTAGTATGCGAGATAAAAAATCGGATTAATCCCTTTTTTCTAAATGAAATAATAATCTTCTTTGTACATCTTTTATAAGTGGGTCTAAAAAGGAGGGATGTATAATGAAAATGCATAAAGAATAGTTAGATAATAATTCTGAAAAGATTGCATTTATGGCGGAATGAATTACTCGCCTTCAGATTTCGCTATAAATACTTTAATTGAACTTTCAAGAAAAAATCAAGATATGGCGTGGGTTATTAGTAAATGCTATGAAGTAAAGAGAGTCTCAAGACACAACTGAAACTATTCAAACGTTATTCAGGAAGTTCAGTATGTCGCCATCTTTAACAGTGTAATTTTTTCCTTCTGCATGCAGAGGGCGCTGACCACCCGTAGGGAGTACGACTGTCTTGGTCGACTGCATCGCCGGGATGTATACACTGGCAATGCCCAGCGCCCGTCACCGCGACGCCAGATGTTGGGCGGACAGCCAACCGGCAAGCCGGTCACTACCCGGTTCGTCTGGGAGGGGTTCCGCCTGCTGCAGGAGGTGAACGGGGACGTGCCGCTGACCTACGTCTACAGCGATCAGGACAGTTACGATCCGCTGGCGCGTGTCGATGGCGTTGATGCCCCGGAGATCTTCTGGTTCCACTGCCAGCCCAACGGTACGCCGGAGCGGATGACGGATATCGAAGGGCAGGTGCGCTGGGAAGGGGTGAACAGCGCCTGGGGCAAGCTGCTGCGGGAAAGTGAGACGCAGGTATCAGGATATTCTCAGAACCTGCGCATGCAGGGGCAATACCTGGACCGTGAGACAGGGCTGCACTACAGTCTGTTCCGGTATTACGACCCGGACTGCGGGCGGTTTACGCAGCAGGACCCGATAGGGCTGGCGGGGGGGATAAACCTTTATCAGTATGCGCCGAATGCGCTGGGGTGGATCCGTGGGGGTTGAGTCGTAAATGTAAGGATCCATCTAAAGAAGCAACAAAGTGGCAAGGCCCTGGAAATGATGATTATCCCGGTATTGATGTTTATAAGAATAGGAAGCTGAAAAAAGGTATAATTCTTTATGCTCTTTACCCGAATGGGAATCAACAACCCTCATATACTGTGACATTCCCAACAGTCAATCAATATAGAGGCGATCCTTTGGGTTATCATCAAGTGCTACAGGTAAAATTAGATCCTCGATGGTCTGTACGTACGAAATTAAGGGCTTTCTATGTAAGCGAAGACATAGATGTTGCTTACGGTAGAGCTGCAGCCAATAAGTTGTATGGAGATGGGGGAGGACTTCAGTCCTTAACCCCAGGAAAGATTTTAGATATATGATAAACTTAAATTTTAATGCGAAAACGGGAAAGCTAATTTTCGATGGTCTAACTTTAGAGATTGATACTGAAGAAGGATTTTGCAACAGTAAACTTTATCACAAACTAAATACGTTTAATGCTGTAAAGAAATACATGCCTTATCACTATCTTATTGATCCGGTGTTTTTTTGCGATAAAGAATTTGAAATTAACATACGGCCAATATGTTTTGGTTTTCCTTTTATGGTTCATCTTGTCGATAAAGATAGTGAATATTATAAATCCCTAAAGGACTGGGATGCAAGAACTAATATTAACATGCTAAATAACTCAGTGAAAAGCTTGTCTGATTGGCTAAGCCTTTCTCTGAATTTAGGGGCTCCTGATATTACGAAAACAGAAATGATTAGATGGGATTATGAATGGGGCCGAATTTCTGTCTCGTATGAGACAAAGTCATTCAACCATGGCATACATATAGTTTGGAATTCAATATAATCAATAACTAAGGCTTGCCTAAATTAAGTTATTGACTAATAACATCATCCATTTACTTTTAATCTTACTTGTTATTATTGGAGTTAAAAGTTATAGAGAAAATGAAAATAACTAATCGACTTAAAAAGAAGTTATTAGTCCTCGATGGCATTGACAATGATTTCATAGAGTATGGAAAGGAAATATCATGCCCTGAGTGTGACGGGGTAATAGTCTACTCTATCGTAAACTCATATGAGTTTGACACGCTTACTGAAGAGGTAAAAAGCTTTTTGGTTAAGAAAATGAGAGGTGTGAAGCTTGTTAGTGAACATAAGAAATATAGCTACGACGATAGCCAATTAGATGTTTCGAAAAATACATGTTCAAAGTGTTTGAAAGATTTTTCTAGTGTATTAACGTATAAAGAAGTGCAACCAGCACGATACCGGGTATATCTTGTGGGGCTTTTTGAAGGTGATTTGAAAAAGATCAACCTTTAAAGGTTGAGGTTTACCAATGATTGAAAATCTCATTTATTTTAAAGAAAATAACCTGCTTCATTGGGCTAGTGGTGAAAGTAACAGAGTGGTTAGTATGCCATTTTTAGACCATGCAATGGTCGACTCAACACGCCAGTTAGTCTTTGCGTTAAGCGAACCAAAGCCATTACCAACCGTTTTGACCATCTTCAATGCGCAGGGTGAAAAACCATTTTGGTCAGCACCTCCTGAAGGCGCAGCTTTCTATTACTTAACTTTCAACCTGTCAAAGCAAGTGGTTGTGGTCTGTAGCTATGCGGAAAAGCAAAACGGCTGGCATGATTGGTTTTATTCCTGGGATATGAAGCGTAACGCGCTGTCTCTATCGGGCCCTGCGTATTAACATCAAAAGCACCAAAAAATGATAACAATAACCGGTGGCAAAAGAGGGCTGCATAAGCAGTTCCAACAAGCGGTTTAAAACAGAGCTAAGAGGCAAAGGATGAGCACGGTTTACATTGTCATTTTAACCTATATCAAACCACTCGAAGAGATTGACGCAGCGATACATGCTCATGTTGAGTGGCTAAAAAAGGGGTATTCAGAGGGGATTTTCCTGGCATCCGGTAGACGGATCCCAAGAAACGGTGGGGTCATTCTCGCTAAGTGTGAAAGTCTTGCCTCTCTTGAAGAGCGCTTGCGCGAGGATCCTTTTCAGGCGTTAAAGCTAGCGACTGTTGAAATCATTCCCTTTGAACCCAGCATGAAAACAGAACTCCTGGAAAATGTGTTTTAACCCTCGAATAAAAAAATCCACGCCAAAGCGTGGATTTTTTTCATTCAAAACAAATCAGACGTTAAACAGGAAGTTCATCAGATCGCCATCTTTAACGATGTAATCTTTCTCTTTCTCACGCATCTTGCCTGATTCTTTCTTGCCTTGCTCACCTTGTTCTCAATAAGCTGTCGGTCTCCGACTTTGCCCGCGACGAACTCCACCGTGAAACCAGCCGCACCCAGGGGCTGCTGACCACCCGCAGCGAGTACGACCACCTTGGACGACTGCATCGCCGGGACGTCTTTACCGGCAATGCTCACCGCCCGTCGCCGCGCCGCTGGTCCCGCTGCTGGGATTACGATTACCGCAATAACCTGGTGCGGGAAGAGCGGGACGATAATCCGTTCAGCTGGTACCGCTGGCAGTACGACAGCGCCGGGCGCCTGCTGGTTCAGGACGGCTCGCTGCCCGGACAGGAGCAGTGGCGCTGGGATGCCGCTGGCAACCCGCTGGAAGGCTCTGCTGAGAAGGTCACGCATAACCGCCTGACGCAGCTGAACGGCATTCGCTGGCGTTATGACATTCACGGCCGCACCGTGGAGAAGGATAACGGCCAGACCCGGTGGCACTACCGCTACGACGGCGAGCACCGCCTGACGGAGGTCATCAGCCAGCCGCGGGATCGCAACAAACCGCAGACGCAGGTCAACTTCCGCTACGATCCGCTCGGACGACGGATCAGCAAAACGCGTCGCCAGATGCTGGGCGGGCAGCCAACCGGCAAGCCGGTCACTACCCGTTTTGTCTGGGAGGGGTTCCGCCTGCTGCAGGAAGTGCACGGGGATGTGCCGCTGACCTACGTCTACAGCGATCAGGACAGCTACGATCCGCTGGCGCGTATCGACGGCGTGGATGCCCCGGAAATCTTCTGGTTCCACTGTCAGCCCAACGGCACGCCGGAGCGGATGACGGATATCGAAGGGCAGGTGCGCTGGGACGCGGTGAACAGCGCCTGGGGCAAGCTGCTGCGGGAAAGCGAAACGCAGGTATCAGGATATTCTCAGAACCTGCGCATGCAGGGTCAATACCTGGATCGTGAGACAGGGCTGCACTACAATCTGTTCCGGTATTACGACCCGGACTGCGGACGGTTTACGCAGCAGGACCCGATAGGGCTGGCGGGGGGGATAAACCTTTACCAGTATGCGCCGAATGCGCTGGGGTGGGTGGATCCGTGGGGGTTGAGTAGGTGTTCATCCTCAGGTAAATATAAGCCTGGAACCATTCTGGGACGTACAGTCTATAAAAATACTGTTGATATACATCCAGGTGTCCCTAAGTCGGTTCATCCGTCAGTTCATCCTTCAATCAAAGCGAAAGTTAAGGATGGTTGGACAAATGTTGATTTGATGAAGAATGGCTATGCTCCGATTGGCACGGATGGAAAACAAGTTAACCTCCATCATGTTCTTGGACAAGAGCCTGGACCGATGGTGGAAATTCTTTCATCAACGCATAAGCTGTATCATAAGCAATTGCATGGATTAATTGAGAATGGTGGGAGTTTTAGAAATACTCCTGAACTTGATAGGCAGTACAACAGATTTAGAAGCGCGTATTGGAAGTTGAGATCATTGGATTTTTAATAGGGTGTAAAAGATGACTATCAAAACTGCAATTGAGCATTTAGATAAGAATGCTACAGACGAGGTGTTTTGGTTAGGCCCGGTTGATCTAGAGCAGATTGACATACTTGAAAATAATCTGGGTATTAAACTCCCACTTGATTTTAAAGAGTTCTTACATTTGGTTGGCGGCGGCGGTGTAATTGGAGAGGAGATCTCAGGAGTAGTTGATAACAATGCACTCGAAGAATCCGGAGGTGCTGTTTTTTATGATACAAATTATTGCCGGACTGAGTTCTCCCTTCCTGAAAACTATGCAGTTATCTATTTCAAAGATGACGAAGTTTGTTGGTGTATAGACTGTGGCGGCAAAACTTTTGGTCGAGTTATTAATTATGATCTGTTTTCCAGAAAAGAAACAAACACTTTAAACGCTTCGTTTTCTGAGTTTTTTGATAATTATGTGAAATTACGGACATGATTTTTTTTAAGTAAATTTTGATCTTTTCAATCAAGAGCTAACATTATAAGGTCTATGATGGAACTTGGGCCTTATAATGTAAATGGATCCCAAGAAACGGTGGCGTCATTCTTGCTAAATCTGAGTGTCTTGCCTCTCTTGAGGAGCGACTACGCGAGGATCCTTTTCAGAGGTTAAAGCTTGCGACTGTTGAGATCATTCCATTTGAACCCAGCATGAAAACAGAACTCCTGGAAAATGTGTTTTAACCCTCGAATAAAAAAATCCACGCCAAAGCGTGGATTTTCTTCATTCAAAACCAATCAAACGTTAAACAGGAAGTTCATCACATCGCCATCTTTAACAATGTAATCTTTCCCTTCCGCACGCATCTTGCCTGCTTCTTTCGCGCCTTGCTCACCCTTGTAGGTGATGAAGTCTTCAAACGCGATAGTCTGCGCGCGAATAAAACCTTTCTCGAAGTCGGTGTGGATCTTACCGGCTGCCTGAGGCGCAGTTGCACCCACAGGAATCGTCCAGGCACGGACTTCTTTCACGCCAGCGGTGAAGTAGGTCTGCAGGTTCAGCAGCTCATAACCCGCGCGAATTACGCGGTTCAGGCCCGGCTCTTCCAGACCCAGCTCGGCCATGAACTCTTCACGGTCAGCGTCGTCCAGCTCGGCGATATCAGATTCAACGGCAGCGCATACAGCCACAACGACAGAACCTTCCGCCGCGGCGATTTCACGCACTTTGTCCAGATACGGGTTGTTCTCAAAACCGTCTTCGTTAACGTTGGCGATGTACATGGTTGGCTTCAGGGTCAGGAAGCTCAGGTATTTGATCGCCGCCTTGTCTTCTTCCGTCAGGTTTTTCAGCGCGCGCAGCATGCCCGCGTTTTCCAGCTGTGGCAGACATTTTTCCAGCGCAGCCAGTTCCGCTTTCGCGTCTTTATCGCCGCCTTTGGCTTTCTTCTGCACGCGGTGAATCGCGCGTTCGCAGGTGTCGAGGTCAGAGAGCGCCAGCTCGGTGTTGATGACGTCGATGTCGTCAGCCGGATCCACTTTGTTGTTGACGTGGATGATGTTGTCGTTCTCGAAGCAGCGCACAACGTGGCCGATCGCTTCGGTTTCACGAATGTTGGTCAGGAACTGGTTACCCAGACCTTCACCTTTGGAGGCGCCTTTTACCAGGCCCGCGATGTCAACGAACTCCATGGTGGTCGGCAGAATGCGCTGTGGCTTCACGATCTCCGCGAGCTGATCCAGACGCGGGTCGGGCATTGGCACAACCCCGGTGTTCGGTTCGATGGTACAGAACGGGAAGTTCGCCGCTTCGATACCCGCTTTGGTAAGCGCGTTAAACAGGGTGGATTTGCCCACGTTTGGCAGACCGACGATACCGCATTTGAATCCCATTTCTAAATCACCTTAATATCTTGATAATCAATCGGTTAACGATAACCGATTGATGAAAAGTAAATAACTCTGCCTATTATACACGTAACCCGCATCACGCGCGGTAAAAAAGCCGTATCGGGCGGATTATTGCGCTTTGAAAGCGTGCAGGCGGTTTGTCGCTTTGGTTAAGCCATCTTTCAGCCAGATTTCAGTGCAGCGCACCGCTTCGTCTACCGCCTCGTCAATCAGTTTCTGCTCAGAAACCGGGGGCTTACCTAACACAAAACCAACAACTTTGTTTTTATCGCCCGGATGGCCGATTCCTACGCGCAGACGGTGGAAATTCGGGTTATTGCCCAGCTTGCTGATAATATCTTTCAGACCGTTATGGCCCCCGTGCCCGCCGCCCAGTTTGAATTTTGCCACGCCGGGTGGGAGGTCCAGTTCATCGTGAGCCACCAGAATTTCATCCGGATTGATGCGATAAAACGTTGCCATTGCCGCCACGGCTTTACCGCTCAGGTTCATAAAGGTGGTGGGTACCAGCAGGCGCACATCTGCGCCAGCAAGGTTGATACGTGAGGTATAGCCGAAGAATTTAGGTTCTTCGCGCAGGGGAGCACGCAACCGCTCGGCCAGCAGATCAACATACCATGCCCCGGCATTGTGGCGAGTGGCCGCATATTCTGCGCCCGGGTTGGCGAGGCCGACAATCAGTTTAATCGTCACGATTCAATTCCTAATGGGTTCCAGATCTGGCGCGTAGTTTACTGTCTGGCGCGCCGCTTGACAAAATTCTGCAATCGTCACGGCGAAAGTCGAATAATTACTCATCTGAACAATTAGAATTTCAAGCTGTTCAACGCCTTATTTGTAAACTTTTGTTTAGGAGTTATCCGTAAATGTGATCATTCACGCAACTCATAAAAGGGGCGTTGTCTATACTTTACACACAAGGATTAGGGGCTTTTCCCCTGACAACCCAAAGTTCCGGAGGTGACACATGAAACGCAAAAACGCTTCGTTACTCGGTAACGTGCTGATGGGGTTGGGGCTGTTCGTGATGGTTGTCGGCGTGGGTTATTCAATTTTAAACCAATTGCCGCAGCTTGATCTCCCGCAATACTTCGCGCATGGCGCGGTACTGAGCATTTTCCTCGGTGCAGTATTGTGGCTTGCCGGGGCGCGCGTGAGCGGACATGAAGAAGTCTGCGATAAATACTGGTGGGTGCGCCATTATGATAAACGTTGTCGCAGGGATCAGCACAAGCACAGCTAGTACCTGATAAAGAACACCGAACGACTCCCAAGGGAGTCGTTTTTTTTGCATGGAGTATTGACCCTCACGTAACGTAAGGCTCCAGAGTGGGTGCACTGGCAAAGTAAAAAGGAGCAATTATGTTGATTCAGGTGGGTGAGCTTGCGAAACGGGCCGGTATCACCGTGCGGACATTGCATCACTATGAGCAAACAGGGTTGTTGCTGCCTTCTGCCAGAAGTGCGGCAGGTTACCGGCTTTACAACCTGGCAGATGTCCAGCGTCTGCACATGATCCAGACGCTGGCAAAAGCGGGGCTGGAACTTGCTGAAATCAGGGATTTTCTGGAACAGGCGTCGCTGTCGTTAACCGAGTTACTCGATGCGCAAATCACGCTGTTGGATAAACAGCTTTGCAGCATACATACGCTGCGCGACCGGCTGGTGGAATTGCGCACCGGGCTTCGCGACGATGCGACGCCGGATCTGGAATCCTGGCTACAGACGCTGGAGTTAATGAATATGTACGATCGCTGGTTTAGCAAAGAAGAGTTACAGCAGCTGCCGTTTGCGGTGCAGAAGGAGGCACTGGCGGCTATCTGGTCAGGGCTGGTTACAGAGGCCAACATACTTCTGGAGCAACATATCCCCGTTACGGATGCGCGAGCCATGGAGCTGGCGACGCGCTGGATGGAACGCCTGGAGCAGGACACGGCGGGCAAGCCAGAGTTTCTTACCCGGCTGAACGAAATGCACAGCGTTGAGCCGCAAATGCAGGCGCAGACTGGCATCACGCCGGAGATGACGGAGTACATTACCCGGGCGTTTGCTGAATCTAAGCTCAACATATGGGAGAAGTATCTCACCGCCGAAGAGATGGCCTTTACCAGGGCACACTACTTTGACCGCATGATGGAGTGGCCGCCGCTGGTGGCGAAACTGCATCAGGCGCAGCGGAAAAATATCGATCCTGCCTGTGAGGAGGCGCAAAAGCTGGCTGAAAACTGGCTGGCGTTATTCCAGTCGTATGCGGGAACAAACCCGGAAACCCAGCAAAAGTTTCGCGCGGCCATGCAGCAGGAGCCGCAGCTGATGAAAGGAACATGGATGTCGCCTGCTGTGCTGGCATGGCTCCAGCAGGCCATCGGGATAATGATGCAGAAACGTTTCTCCGCATCAGGTGAATCACAGATCCGCTAACGCCGCTTCCCGGTTAGGGTAGAAAGAGAGTCGGCCAGGGATCGGCTGTACGCCCGCGCGCGCCATGGTGCGCAGCGGCTGGAATTCCAGGTTACTCACCCGCAGCTCGCAGCCTTCCGGCAGACGTTGTACGAAGCGCTGGAAGGCGTCCAGGCCCCCGGCATCCAGCACCGGTACGGCATCCCATTTCAATACCACAATCCGTTTGCCCGCGATACGAGTTTCCAGTTCGCTGAACAGGCCTTCCGCCGCGGCGAAGAACAGCGGGCCAATTACGCGCAGCACCAGCACATCATCAGGCACCTCTACGTTGACCGGCGAAAGGCGCGTCATCTGTGCAATGCGGCGCATAAACAGCAGGGAAGCCAGCACGATCCCGACGCTGATGGCGATAACCATATCGAACAGCACCGTCAGCGACATACAGATCAACATTACGATGATGTCGTCTTTTGGTGCACGACGCAGCAGGTTGACCACCTTATGCGCCTCACTCATGTTCCAGGCCACCATCAGCAGCAGCGCGGCCATAGCGGAAAGCGGCAGCCAGGAGAGCAGCGGGGCAAGGATCAGCAGAGCGAGGATCACCAGCACGGAGTGGATAACCGCCGAAACGGGGGAGGTTGCTCCCGCGCGCACGTTCGCCGCTGAACGGGCGATGGCTGCCGTTGCGGTAATACCGCCAAAGAACGGGGCGATGAGATTGCCTAACCCCTGACCGACCAGTTCGCTGTTGGCTTTATGTTTGGTGCCGGTCATGCCGTCGAGCACGACGGCGCAGAGCAGCGATTCAATGGCCCCCAGCATTGCCATAGAGAATGCGGCGGGAAGCAAGGCGCGCAGGGAATCCCAGCTTAAGGTAAAGCTGGAGCCAGGCATGTCCCACGGCAGTACCAGTTGCGGTAACAGTTGCGGAATGCCGCTACCCTGAGAACCGTCCGCCAGCACATAGTGGAACTGCGAGCCGATTGTCGCGACATGACCACCGAACATATTGACGATAGCCATTACTGCGCAACCCAGCAGCAGCGCGGGAAGGTGACCCGGCAGACGAATCCCTAAACGAGGCCAGACGATCAGCGTACCCAGCGTCACAATCCCGATGGCGGCGTCGCCCAGGTTGGCCGTAGGCAGTGCCATAAACAGCGCGCCTACTTTTTGCAGATAATGTTCCGGTACATGAGGCATCTGCAGACCGAGAAAATCTTTGATCTGCATGGTTCCGATGGTGATCCCGATCCCTGAGGTGAACCCGAGCGTGACGGAAAGGGGAATGTACTCAATCAGGCGGCCAAAGCGGGCCAGGCCAAAGAGAATCAAAAACAGGCCTGACATCAGGGTGGCAACCAGCAGGCCTGCAAGACCAAACTGTTGCGAAACCGGGTAGAGGATCACCACAAAAGCGGCGGTCGGGCCGGAGACGCTGAAGCGTGAACCACCGGTCAGGGCGATGACAATCCCGGCAACGGCCGAGGTGTAGAGGCCGTACTGTGGTGCAACGCCGCTACCAATCGCCAGCGCCATCGCCAGCGGTATGGCGATAATGCCGACGGTGATCCCGGCAATCAGGTCACGGACAAAACGTGACGAGGTGTACTTCTCTTTCCAGCAAGCGTCGATGAGGGCGCGAAAGGGCAGAACATGTGAGGAGGCTACGTTTTTCACAATTATCTATCATCCGAGTGCGCATCATCTGTCATATGAATGGCAGGTGAAGGAGGCATTAATCATACAAATAAAACCTAAAGACAAAAAAACCCGCCGCAGCGGGTTTTTCGGCCGTGTTCGATTAGTGTTCGAACATTGCAGAGATGGATTCTTCGTTGCTGATACGACGAATCGCTTCGGCCAGCATCCCGGACAGGGTCAAGGTACGCACGTTTGGCAGTGCCTTGATCTCGTCGCTCAGTGGGATGGTATCGCATACCACAACTTCGTCAATGACGGAGTTACGCAGGTTGTTCACCGCATTACCGGAGAAGATCGGGTGAGTTGCGTAAGCAAATACGCGTTTCGCACCACGTTCTTTCAGCGCTTCAGCGGCTTTACACAGCGTGCCACCGGTATCGATCATATCGTCAACCAGCACGCAGTCGCGGCCAGCAACGTCACCGATGATGTGCATCACCTGAGAAACGTTAGCGCGTGGACGACGTTTGTCGATGATCGCCATGTCGGTATCGTTCAGCAGCTTAGCGATAGCACGGGCACGTACCACGCCGCCGATGTCCGGAGAAACCACGATCGGGTTGTCCAGGTTCAGCTGCAGCATGTCTTCCAGCAGGATTGGGCTGCCGAATACGTTATCAACCGGGACGTCGAAGAAGCCCTGGATCTGCTCTGCGTGCAGGTCAACGGTCAGTACGCGGTCAACGCCGACGCTGGAGAGGAAATCAGCAACGACTTTAGCGGTAATTGGCACACGCGCGGAACGGACGCGACGGTCCTGACGGGCATAGCCGAAGTAGGGGATTACAGCAGTGATACGGCCTGCGGAAGCGCGACGCAGGGCGTCGACCATAACAACCAGTTCCATCAGGTTGTCATTCGTTGGAGCACAGGTGGACTGGATGATGAAAATATCACCACCGCGTACATTTTCGTTAATTTGTACGCTGACTTCGCCGTCGCTAAAGCGACCTACAGCGGCGTCGCCGAGGGAAGTGTACAGGCGGTTGGCAATACGTTGTGCTAGTTCCGGGGTGGCGTTACCAGCAAAAAGCTTCATATCAGGCACGAGAAGAACCTCAGGCATGCGTCCAGTGGTGGATAGCGTTCGCCGCAAACTGTGCGGGCCAGGCGAAGGCTATCCAGGCGGTGTATTAAAGAGCGCGATGCAACGTCTGGAACAGGGTGACGTTGTCACCGAAACTCAGTCTGCGTCAGAATGGCCTGCTGTAGGGGGGAGATGTTCATCCCACGCGCTACAAAACCATGCAGCCAATCCGGCGCTTGCTCAAGCACCTGACGAGCGGCGGATTCGGTGTCAAATTCAGCAAAGACACAGGCCCCTGTACCAGTCAGGCGCGACGGCGCGTATTCTAACAGCCAGGAAAGCACCGCATCAACCTCGCGAAAACGTTTTCTTGCGATATCCTCGCAATCGTTGCTGAATTCACAATTTAATAACGTTTCTATTGACCGAATCGGGGTATTTCTTTTCAGGTCAGGATCTTTAAAGATGACCGGGGTCGGAATGCTCACGCCGGGGTGAGCAACCAGATACCATTTTTCCGGCGGGTTGACCGGGGAAAGGATTTCCCCCACGCCCTCGGCAAAGGCCGCATGACCGCGAACAAACACCGGAACATCCGCGCCCAGTGTCAAGCCCAGGGCGGCCAGTTCGTCCTGCGACAGCCCGCTGCCCCAGAGGTGATTCAGGGCAACCAGCACCGTGGCGGCGTTAGATGAGCCGCCGCCCAGACCGCCGCCCATCGGCAGGCGCTTCTCTATACTGATGTCCGCACCGCTTCCCGCGGGCAGCCGCCCCGACTCCGCTGCCGCTTTCATCAGCAGGCGCGCGGCACGCACGATCAGGTTGTCTTCATGCGCCACGCCTTCGACCGGTGTCAGGAGGCAAATCTGCCCGTCCTGACGCGGCTCAATGGCGATCGTGTCGCCATAGTCAATAAACTGAAACAGCGTTTGCAGAGTATGGTAGCCGTCAGCACGCTGACCGGTGATATATAAAAACAGGTTCAGTTTTGCCGGAGAAGGCCAGTGGGTCATCATTTAACGATCCAGTTATCCATTTTGAGCTTGATGCGCTGGCTGCCCTGTGTCAGCTCCATATTTGATGGCAGCGATGGTTTACTCTTGCTGTCATAGTCGTTGTATACCACTTTCCAGGTTTTGCCATTCTGGGTGTAGTTGGCCTGGCTCAGACGGTATTGATCGTCCAGGGTGTAGTCGGTGGCGTCACCCGGCAGGCCGAGGATCCACTGGCGCAGGCTGTTCAGCGGGATCGGCATCCCGGTCAGCTTGCCAATCATCTCTTCGGCATCGGTCGCGGTGTAGTGCTGGCCTTTATTGTCGGTGATCTGCGCTTCGCCCGGTTTAGCGATAAGCTCCAGTTCGGTGCTGCCGAGCGGGTTCAGCAGCAGCAGGCGATAGTTGTCCTGCCCGGTTTGCTGCCAGAAGAAACGCGCATACACTTTTTGTTCATCAGAGAGATAGGCGAAGGCGCCGCGGGTCTGATACTGGCTCAAATTGCGGACGTCCTGCTGGTGCTGACGCCACTGCGGTGAATCAGGGCTTTTGCCCGGGCCTTTTGGTTGGGTGACAGTACATGCGGTCAGAACCAGTGCCGCCAGAGGCAGCAGGCGAATCAGTCGGGTCATAATGAGGACAAATCCTTGAGATACGTTGCAGTTATAACTGTTAATGCTAGCGTCCCGCAGTCTCACCGTCTACGTTCAAATTATCTCAAAGCAATGCGTAAGCTATTACTCCGAAAGGAGGCGGTCTCTTTTATTGATCTCGCGCATCCTGTATGATGCGTCCTGCTAACCTTATTAACGCTGGTACTACTCCCGCTCAACATGACCCTATTAGCACTCGGTATTAACCACAAAACGGCCCCGGTTTCGCTGCGAGAACGCGTTACGTTTTCGCCGGATACGCTTGACCTGGCGCTGGACAGCCTGCTTGCCCAACCCATGGTGCAAGGGGGCGTGGTGCTCTCGACGTGCAACCGTACCGAGCTGTATTTAAGCGTGGAAGAGCAGGATAACCTGCATGAAGCGCTGATCCGCTGGTTATGTGACTACCACAATCTCAACGAAGACGAGCTGCGTAATAGCCTGTACTGGCATCAGGATAATGATGCGGTCAGCCATCTGATGCGCGTCGCCAGCGGTCTGGATTCACTGGTGCTGGGCGAGCCGCAGATTCTCGGTCAGGTGAAAAAAGCCTTTGCGGATTCGCAAAAAGGGCATTTGAAGGCCAGTGAACTGGAGCGTATGTTCCAGAAGTCGTTCTCCGTGGCGAAGCGTGTGCGAACCGAAACCGACATTGGTGCCAGTGCGGTTTCTGTTGCTTTCGCAGCCTGCACCCTTGCACGTCAAATCTTTGAGTCCCTTTCCACCGTCACCGTGATGCTGGTGGGCGCGGGCGAAACCATCGAACTTGTGGCGCGCCATCTGCGCGAGCATAAAGTGAAAAAGATGATTATCGCGAACCGCACCCGCGAACGTGCGCAGGTACTGGCGGATGAGGTGGGCGCAGAAGTGGTTGCGCTGAGCGACATCGATGAACGTCTGAAAGAGGCGGACATTATTATCAGTTCTACCGCCAGCCCGCTGCCAATCATCGGTAAAGGGATGGTGGAACGCGCGCTGAAGTCGCGTCGAAATCAGCCGATGCTGCTGGTGGATATCGCCGTCCCGCGTGATGTTGAACCGGAAGTCGGTAAACTGGCGAACGCCTATCTTTACAGCGTTGACGACCTGCAAAGCATCATTTCGCACAACCTCGCTCAGCGTAAAGCGGCGGCGGTACAGGCGGAAACCATTGTTGAGCAGGAAACCAGCGAGTTTATGGCCTGGCTGCGCGCGCAAAGCGTCAGCGAGACCATCCGCGAGTATCGCGGGCAGGCGGAGCAGGTGCGTGATGACCTGACTGCCAAAGCGTTAGCGGCCCTTGAACAGGGCGGCGACGCACAGGCTATTATGCAGGATCTGGCGTGGAAACTGACCAACCGCCTGATCCATGCACCAACCAAATCTCTTCAACAGGCTGCCCGTGACGGGGATGATGAACGCCTGACTATTCTGCGCAACAGCCTCGGGCTGGAATAGCGCCCTATACCCATTTTCTAAGACAAGGTGCACTTACGCCTATGAAGCCTTCTATCGTCGCTAAACTGGAAGCTCTGCACGAGCGCCATGAAGAAGTCCAGGCGCTGCTCGGGGATGCCGGGACCATTGCGGACCAGGAACGTTTTCGCGCACTCTCGCGTGAGTACGCGCAGTTAAGTGATGTTTCTAAATGCTTTACCGACTGGCGACAGGTTCAGGAAGACATCGAAACCGCGCAGATGATGCTCGACGATCCTGAAATGCGCGAGATGGCGCAGGAAGAGTTACAGGATGCGAAAGCGCGTTCTGAAGAGATGGAGCAACAGCTTCAGGTGCTGCTGCTGCCAAAAGATCCGGACGACGAGCGTAACGCGTTTGTGGAAGTCCGCGCCGGTACCGGCGGTGATGAAGCGGCGCTGTTTGCCGGGGATCTGTTCCGCATGTACAGCCGCTACGCTGAATCGCGTCGCTGGCGCGTGGAAATCATGAGCGCTAACGACGGCGAGCATGGTGGCTATAAAGAGGTTATCGCCAAGATCAGCGGCGACGGCGTGTATGGTCGTCTGAAGTTTGAATCTGGCGGTCATCGCGTGCAGCGCGTGCCTGCTACGGAATCTCAGGGGCGTATTCATACCTCTGCCTGTACGGTGGCGGTGATGCCAGAGCTGCCGGAAGCGGAACTGCCGGACATCAACCCGGCGGACCTGCGCATCGACACCTTCCGCTCCTCTGGTGCGGGCGGCCAGCACGTTAACACCACCGATTCCGCTATCCGTATTACTCACCTGCCAACCGGTATTGTGGTGGAGTGTCAGGACGAGCGTTCGCAGCATAAAAACAAAGCCAAAGCCTTGTCCGTGCTGGGCGCGCGTATCCACGCGGCCGAAATGGCGAAACGCCAGCAGGCGGAAGCATCGACGCGTCGTAACCTGCTGGGCAGCGGCGATCGCAGCGACCGTAACCGTACCTACAACTTCCCGCAGGGCCGCGTGACCGACCACCGCATTAACCTGACGCTTTACCGTCTGGACGAGGTGATGGAAGGGAAGCTGGATATGCTGATTGAGCCTATCGTGCAGGAATACCAGGCCGACCAGCTGGCGGCGCTGTCCGAGCAGGAATAATGGATTTTCAGCGCTGGTTACGTGAGGCCGCCGGTGAGCTTTCCGCAAGCGAAAGCCCAAAACGCGACGCCGAAATTTTGCTGGAGCATGTAACGGGTAAAGCCCGTACGTATCTGCTGGCATTCGGTGAGACGCCACTGACCGCTGAGCAGCAAGCGCAGCTCGCTACGCTGCTTGCCCGCCGTAAAAACGGTGAGCCGGTGGCGCATCTTGTCGGTGAACGTGAGTTCTGGTCGCTCCCGCTTTATGTCTCAGCGGCAACGCTGATTCCACGCCCGGATACCGAATGTCTGGTGGAGCAGGCGCTGGCGCGTTTGCCGGCTGCGGCCAGCCGCATTCTCGATCTCGGAACAGGAACGGGTGCTATCGCGCTGGCGCTTGCCAGCGAGCGTCCGGATTGCGATGTGACGGCAGTGGATGTGATGCCTGACGCGGTGACCCTGGCGCAGCGTAACGTGGCGCGTCTCGGGCTGACTAACGTGACCGTGCTGCAAAGCAGCTGGTTTAGCGCGCTGGAGACTCGCTCGTTCGAGATGATCGTCAGTAACCCGCCGTATATTGACGAGCACGACCCGCACCTTGCGCAGGGCGATGTTCGTTTCGAGCCATTGACGGCGCTGGTTGCGGCTAACGCAGGGTTAGCCGATCTTGATCACATAGTGACAACGTCACGGCAACATTTACTTCCCGGCGGCTGGCTGCTGGTGGAACATGGCTGGACGCAGGGGGAAGCCGTACGTGCGCTGTTTACGCAAGCGGGTTATACCGCAGTGGAAACCTGCCGCGACTACGGCGGTAATGAACGGTTGACGCTAGGCCAGTGGGCGTGAAGCAAGGCTATCTGCCATTTACTGATAAAGGCGTAAGGCTGACTGAAAGGCGGTTTGGCGTTATCATCTACATTGTTTTGAGTTTTATCGCGCCCGGGGGTAGCTGTACGTTCGGGCGTTACTGGGGTAAGTCATGAAGTCCTTAGCCGATTTCGAATTTAATAAAGTGCCGCTTTGCGATGGCATGATCCTGATTTCGGAGATGATACGCGACGATTTTACGTCGCAGTACGTTTACGATGAACTGGAGAATCTGGTCAGCCTGGCGCGTGAAGAGATCAATCAGGCGCGCCCGCAGGACTGGCAATTAGAGAAGCTGCTTGAGCTTTTCTACGGCGAATGGGGTTTCTGCGACACGCGTGGCGTGTATCGCCTGTCTGACGCATTATGGCTGGACCAGGTCTTAAAAAACCGTCAGGGCAGCGCCGTTGCGCTGGGCTCTATTTTGCTGTGGGTCGCGCACCGTCTGGATATTCCACTGGTGCCGGTCATTTTCCCGACGCAGATGATCCTGCGGGCGGAGTGGCTGGACGGCGAGATGTGGCTCATTAATCCGTTTAACGGCGATACGCTGGATGAGCATACGCTGGACGTCTGGCTGAAAGGCAACATCAGCCCGGTCGCCGAGCTCTTTAACGAAGATCTCGACGAGGCCGATAACGCCGAAGTGATCCGCAAGCTGCTGGATACGCTGAAATCAGCGCTGATGGAAGAGCGTCAGATGGAGCTGGCCTTGCGTGCCAGCGAAGTGCTGCTGCAGTTTAATCCGGAAGATCCCTACGAAATTCGCGACCGCGGGCTTATCTATGCCCAGCTCGACTGCGAACACGTTGCGCTGAACGATCTGAGCTATTTCGTTGAGCAGTGCCCGGAAGATCCGATTAGCGAAATGATTCGCGCGCAGATCAACGCGATCTCGCACAAACAAATTACACTGCATTAATCTTAATTCCGATTCACACCTGAATAAGGCGATCCTATGAAACAAAAAGTGGTTAGCATTGGTGATATCAAGGTAGCAAACGACCTGCCGTTCGTGCTGTTTGGCGGTATGAACGTGCTGGAATCCCGCGATCTCGCCATGCGTATCTGCGAGCACTACGTGACCGTGACCCAGAAGCTGGGCATCCCGTACGTGTTTAAGGCCTCTTTTGACAAAGCCAACCGCTCCTCCATTCACTCTTACCGTGGCCCGGGCCTGGAAGAGGGCATGAAGATTTTCCAGGAGCTGAAACAGACGTTTGGCGTGAAAGTGATCACCGACGTGCATGAGTCCTGGCAGGCACAGCCTGTAGCGGACGTGGTAGACGTGATCCAGCTTCCGGCATTCCTGGCCCGTCAGACGGACCTGGTGGAAGCGATGGCGAAAACCGGCGCGGTCATCAACGTGAAAAAACCACAGTTCGTGAGCCCTGGCCAGATGGGGAACATTGTCGACAAGTTTATCGAAGGCGGCAATGACAAGGTTATCCTGTGCGACCGTGGTGCAAACTTCGGTTATGACAACCTGGTCGTGGATATGCTGGGCTTCAGCGTGATGAAGAACGTCTCTAACCAGTCTCCGGTGATCTTCGACGTGACTCACGCCCTGCAGTGCCGTGACCCGTTTGGTGCCGCGTCTGGCGGTCGTCGCGCACAGGTAACCGAGCTGGCGCGCGCCGGTATGGCAACGGGTCTGGCGGGTCTGTTCATTGAAGCGCACCCGGATCCGGCTAACGCGAAATGCGATGGTCCGTCCGCACTGCCGCTGGATAAGCTGGAGCCGTTCCTGAAGCAGATCAAAGCGATTGACGATCTGGTGAAGAACTTCGACGAGCTGGATACCAGCAACTAATAAAAAAACCCGCTTCGGCGGGTTTTTTTATAGGACATATTGCCGGGTGGCGCTGCGCTTACCCGGCCTACAAAACCTGTAGGCACTGCAAGCGAAGCGCCGCTGGGCAAAGAGGCTAGGCAAATATCGTCATCAGGTACGCCACAAACAGCGCCATATGTGCCGCACCGTTCAGCACGTTGGTGCGTCCGGTGGAGAAGGAGATCTGGCACAGCAGCAGCGAGGCCACCATCACAATCATCTCCGGCGCGCCCAGCGCAAACTGCAGTTCGTTCCCCGTCATAAAGGCAATCAGCGTCACCACCGGTACGGTGAGTGATATGGTCGCCAGCACGGAGCCGAAGAACAGGTTCATTGCACGCTGCACCTGATTGTTCAACACCGCTTTCAGCGCCCCCAGTCCTTCAGGGGACAGGATCAGCAGCGCCACCAGGAAACCGGTAAAGGCCACCGGGGCGTTCAGCTCGGTTAACAGCGTCTCCAGCGGGTTGGCATTCATTTTGGTGACCGCAATGACCGCAATCAGATGCACGATCAGCCAAACCGTGTGCCACACACTGCTGTGTGCTGACGGCTTACCGTGGTGCGGGTCATCGTCGTCGCCGTCATCTTCATGTTCGTATACAAACAGGCTCTGGTGCGTTTTGGTCTGAATCAGCAGGAAAACGCCGTACATGGCTGCGGAAATCAGCGCGACCAGCAGCGCCTGACCGGTGGAGAAGTTTGCACCTGGCAGCGCCATCGGGAAGACCAGCACGATAATTGCCAGCGGGAAGAGGGCAATCAGGTACTGTTTAATACCAAACAGGTTCATGTACTGGGTCGCAAATTTACGCCCGCCCAGTAACAGCGAGAAGCCCACCAGGCCGCCTGTCACAATCATAATGATGGAGTAGAGGGTATCGCGCATCAGCGTCGGGGCAGCATCGCCGGTCGCCATAAGCGCGGAAATCAGGCTGACTTCGAGAATAACAACGGAAAGACTCAGAATTAACGAACCGTACGGCTCGCCCAGACGGTGGGCTAATACGTCCGCATGGCGAACGACGCTAAATGCGCTGGTTAAAATACCGACCAGGGCAAGAATATTGATACCAACCACCACTGGCAGTGACTGACTGCTTCCCCAGAAGAGCAGCACAGCCAGTGCCAGAACCGGGAAAATGAGTGACGTCTCCTTGTGGCGGGTCTTTACCGCCTCGTGTGTTGCTGTCATGTGCTTCTCCATCAATGCAGGTGCTTGTAATTATAGATAGATTTTAAGGAGATTAAATTAACAGAAATCTGTTAAATACCTTATATTTTTTACTTAATTTTACCCTTTGTGATGTTTTTATTCTTTGAAGTCTATAATGTCATATCTCTCATAAATAAATATTAAATAACAATGAATTATAATTTTAATTTGCTCATTAATTATTGTTGGGTGGCACCATGGCATATCGTCGTCCACACTTATCTCTTTACCGAAAAGAGAGGTTAGTGATGCCCTACAAAACGAAACGCGAATTACCTGATAACGTGAAAAATGTCCTGCCTGAACACGCGCAGGATATCTACAAGGAAGCGTTTAACAGCGCCTGGGATCAGTACAAAGATAAAGACGATCGCCGGGATGATGCCAGCCGGGAAGAGACGGCGCATAAGGTCGCCTGGGCCGCAGTTAAACATGACTACGAGAAAGGAGACGATGATAAATGGCATAAAAAGAAATAGCCGTGAAATAATTCGCTGCCTTCATTTTGACTTTTCAGGCGGTTGAACTTCCGTTGTATTGCAACTGGTCCGCTAATTGCTTATCGTTATTTCACTGCTGGCAAAATGACCAGAAAAAAATGCCGGGAAGGCGCATTACAGATGTCGCAAGGAAGCATGCAGTGGCGGAGGTGTAAAGTGTTAACGCGTGATTTCTTAATGAAGGCAGATTGTAAGACGGCATTTGGTGCTATTGAGGAATCGCTTCTCTGGTCAGCTGAACAACGTGCGGCGTCGCTTGCTGCCACGCTTGCCTGCCGCCCGGATGATGGCCCGGTATGGATTTTTGGCTACGGTTCGCTGATGTGGAACCCGGCTCTGGAATTTGTCGAATCGGCAACGGGAACGCTGCCTGGCTGGCACCGCGCATTTTGTCTGCGCCTGACGGCCGGACGCGGCAGTGCGTGTCAGCCTGGTCGCATGCTTGCACTGAAAGAGGGCGGACGCACCACGGGCGTGGCGTATCGCCTCCCGGATGCCACGCTCGAAGAGGAGCTGACGCTGCTCTGGAAGCGCGAGATGATCACCGGCTGCTATATGCCGAGCTGGTGCAAGCTGGAGCTTGACGATGGACGTACCGTCAATGCGCTGGTGTTTATTATGGATCCACGCCATCCGCTGTATGAAGCGGATACCCGCACGCAGGTCATCGCCCCGTTGATTGCCGCCGCCAGCGGGCCGCTGGGCACCAACGCGCAGTATCTCTTCTCCCTCGATCAGGAGCTGACCCGCCTCGGCATGAAGGACGATTGTCTGAATGAGCTGGTGGTAAAGGTGAGGGCGCTGCTGGAAGGGAACCCTGTCAACAGCACGCTGCGACCGGGTTTTGCCTGATAATACGCCCGGCTGGCCGGGCGTTTACTCTTATGCTGCCACGTAGCTGACGGAATGCTCCAGCGACTGACTGTGGCTGTCGATCAGCACATCCCATGTGCCGGTATACGGCACGGTAAGCCACGCTTTATCATCCTGCACGGTCAGAATATCCGCCTGGGATTGCTTTTGCGCTTTTGAACTCATGAGATGTATGCGGCAGCGTTCTGAGCAACGCACCACTACCGTATCCCCGCCGAACAGTTTCAAACTTGTTTTTACCAGTGCCATTTTTTACCCCGTAGTCTTAAACAACGCTCTCCCTGCAGCCATATCCGAGCGTGATGTTGTTCACAATTCACTCGTTGCATAACACCAAAGGGGGAGAGTCGGGATGCTGATTTTGATCAAAAAATGGCATAACGATTAAACAAAAATGACAAAATTCCTCAAAAGTTAGGCTGGCGCGCGTTTTACCCGCGAAACGCGCGCCGGGGGAACATTAAATGCGGAAATGGCCGGCCGTTTCAGCAAGGTCGCCCGCCTGGCTCTGCAGAGCACCTGCGGCGGCGGCGGACTGCACCACCAGCTCGGCGTTCTGCTGCACCATTCTGTCGAGATGGGTCACCGCATGGTTAATCTCATGGATGCCTTTCATCTGTTCGCTGGTGGCGATGGATATTTCGCGCATGATGCCGGAGACGCTGCCGATGCTGGAGCGGATCTCATCCATGCTTTCACCGGCCAGATGCACATAGCGCGAACCGGTCGCCACGCTATCGGTGGTGGAATCAATCAGGGATTTGATCTCTTTCGCCGCCTGGGCGCTACGACTGGCGAGGTTACGCACTTCCCCGGCTACCACGGCAAATCCGCGGCCCTGCTCACCGGCACGCGCCGCCTCGACGGAGGCGTTCAGCGCCAGAATGTTGGTCTGGAAGGCGATACCGTCGATGACGCTGGTGATATCACCAATTTTTGCGGACGCCACTTCGATGGACTGCATTGTGCTGATGGCCTGAGAAACCACTTCACCACCGCGCGCGGCAGCCGCAGACGCTTTGCTTGCCTGATCGTTCGCTTCCGCTGCCGATTCATTCGATTGCGTGACGGAGGCGGTGATCTGCTCCACCGCGCTGGCGGTCTCGCGAAGGCTGGACGCCGCCTGCTCGGTACGCCCGGAAAGATCCTGGTTGCCAGCCGCAATTTCCTGCGCGGCATTTTTCACCGACGCGCTGGCGTCACGGAGTTGTACCATCACGACGGAAAGCTTATCGCTGAAGGCATTAAAGGCCTGCGCAATTTGCGCCACTTCATCATTGCCGCTGTCCGGCAAACGCTGGGACAGATCGTTGGTTCCGTTGGCAATGTTATGCATCGCATCACGAATGTCAGACAAGCGCTTCAGCAGACGGGCAATCAGGACGTGAACAATGGCGCCGCTCAGGAGTGCCAGGATCACCAGCGAAATCGCCGACGCTTTCAGCAGGGAACGCATGCCGGAGGTGGCATCGCTGTTGTCGAGCGCGACGACCAGCAGCCAGTTTGTGCCCGGCACGGCTGAGGCAATGAAGGTCTTGTCTACATCATTCAGGGTTCCGTCGACCGGATTACCGCGTTTCAGCGCCGCAAAGTCGATCCCTTTGATCGTCTCGGCAAACGGCTTCAGGGTCAAAGCCGGATCGTTGGCGGCAATCACGGTACCGTCACTGTTCAGGAGCAGCCCGCTGCTGGCGGGTGTTGGGTGGATGCCGCGCACGTTTGCCACGACGCTATCCATGGCGACATCGCCCGCCACAACCGCTTTCAGGACGCCATTTTCTTTCACCGGTACAGCAAACGTCACCACCAGCTTTCCGGTACCGGCATCAACATAGGGTGCCGTCACTACCGGGCCGTCCGTGCTCACCACCTGCTGATACCAGGGACGAATGGTCGGATCATAATCCGCCGGGACACCCGCAGGTTCAGAAAACTTCGCCGTCTTGCTCGCATAACCCACATAGACGTTAGTGAATCCCCCCGCCTGCGCCAGTTGTTTAAACACTGGAACCGGGTCGTCAGCCAGCGCGACGCTTTGTGCGGAGGTAATCACCGTCATTTTGCTTTTGGCCCAGTCGGCAATCGCCATGTTGTGGCTGGCGCTGGTACTGGTCAATATATCGCGCTGTGACTGCTGGTTATCCTGGCGCGTGACCTGGAAGTTAATAACGGTATTGAGAAGAAGGGCGACGACAAGGCAACCTGTCGTCGTGGCGATAATACGTGCGCGAATCGATCTGAACATAAGTGAAATACCTGCTGTGTTGTTTCCATGCCTATCGGCAACCCCGCAGGTAAACTTGATGCTGAAACCGCGTCCATAAGAAAATAATATTTTTACGGGATTATTATTAAAAAGTTAATACTTTATCTGCGGTCAGCGTCCATTCGGCCAGCTCAACCAGCGTCCCGATTTCTACGCCCTCTATCAGCGGCAGAGTGGTAATCCCGCGTCCGTCGGTACAGGTCTTGCACAGTTTCACCGGCACATTTTGCGCGGTCAGGATCTCCAGCATCTGCTGAATGTTATAGCCTTCTGCCGGCTTTTGGCCCTTCAGCCCGGCGGTGACGGCATCCGACATTAAAAAAATCTGTAATGCCAGGTCGCTCTCTTTTTCACGTAGCGCAATGGCCAGACGCAGGCTGTTAAAAAGAGATTCGCTGCCGTAGGCCGCCCCGTTGGCGACGATCACAATCTTCTGCATGTTGACTCCTGTTCTTATAAAGGCACGAATATTGCTTAATTCTCCGGAGTTTCGCTGTCCGGGAGAGTAAGCATGACATTAATGGCTGGCATTTCGCCAGGTGCAACCGAATGGCTTCAGCGCGCGAGGCTGATGCGCCGGGAGCAGCTCAGCAAGCTGGCAGAGCTGAACGTGCTGGTGCACGGCATTAGCCAACTGGTACATATGCTACAGTGCGAGCGCGGGGCATCCAACGTCTGGCTCTGTTCACAGGGTAAGCTCTACGCGCCTGAATGCAAAGCCAGCCGGGCACTGGTAGACGAAAATCTTGCTGCGCTGAATACGATACTTGGCAAGCAGTCCCTCCTCCCGGGGAGCGCCGTCTGCGAACGTATCGGTAATGCACTGCATACGCTGGACACACTTCCCGCGCTGCGTGACGGGGTGAGTCAACAAACCCTGACGGCCCCGCAGGCCATGGAACATTACTCCCGCATGCTTCGCCATCTGCTCAGTATCGTGCCGCAACTCAATGACAGCATTGACGATCCGCAAATCGCGGGCCGGTTTGTCGCCCTTTACAGCCTGATGCAGGGGAAAGAGCTGGCGGGACAAGAGCGGGCCCTGGGGGCGATAGGCTTCACGCAGGGTTTTTTTGATGACGTTACCCGCCAGAGACTGGTAGATCGCATTGACGGGCAGCAAGCCTGCTTTGAGATCTTCCTCTCCCACAGTCAGGCTGACGTTCAGGCCACTTTCTCCCTCAACTGCCAGCCCGACCGTGAGACGGAGCAACTCCGGCGCGTGGCCTGTACCCGCCAGCCTGCCGCGGATAATGGCCATACCGCGCTGGCGTGGTTTGCGCTGCAAACGGCGCGGCTGGAGCATCTGCGCGCGCTGGAGGAGACAATCATTGCCGATCTGATGGTCGCGGTGGATGAGCGGATTCAGCGTGACGAGGTCTATCCGCATCTCGCAGATGAACTGGAGGACCCGCTGGCGCATTACCCGGATAAACCCCTGCTGCCTCTGGTTCGCCAGCAGGCGCGCGAGATTGAGCAGCTCTCCCGTCAGCTTGCGTCGCTGCGCGATACGCTTGAGGAGCGAAAAACCATTGATAAAGCAAAAAGCGTGCTGATGACCCACCAGAATATGAGTGAGGAGCAGGCCTGGACAACGCTGCGCAAAATGGCGATGGACAAGAATCAGCGCATGGTGGATATCGCCCGGGCGCTGCTTACGGTGAAAAGCGTGTGGCAGATAACCCCAAAGGAGTAGCTGCACAATCAGTGGGCATGTTGTGCCTGATTGGGGTGCGTAATGGCGAGCAAAACCCGGCTGTCGGCCCTGAAACAGGGTGTTCAAACCTGGCATTGACTTTGCATTATTGAATTAACCATTTTTGACGGTGCGCCAACGGCGGTGCATCAGTCTTCGGGATAAAGGCGTCCAGCGGTGCTTCGGCACTGTGGGCGCTTTTTTTTGGCTTTTTTCAGGAGTGGTCATGGCGGATTTGTCGAGACGACGGTTTTTGCAGGCCAGCATGCTGGCGAGTGGCGCAGTGTTATTACCGGGTGTCATGCAGGCTGCCTGGGCGGCAGGCTCGGATAAACCGGAGCAGGAGACGGTACGTATCGGATTTATCCCGCTGACCGACTGTGCGCCGGTGGTTATCGCAGCCCTGAAAGGCTTTGATAAAAAATACGGTATCACCATCGTCCCCACCAAAGAGGCGAGCTGGGCAGCGGTACGCGACAAGCTGGTGGCGGGGGAGCTGGACGCCGCGCACATTCTTTACGGTCTGCTGTACGGGCTTGAACTGGGTATTGCAGGCAAGCCGCAGCAGATGGCAAACCTGATGACGCTTAACCAGAACGGTCAGGCCATTACGCTCTCCAGCGATCTGGCGGAGAAGGGGGTTCGCGATCTTGACGGGCTGAAAACGCTGGTCGGGCAGCAGGCGCCTGGCACTTACACTTTCGCGCACACCTTCCCGACCGGAACGCACGCCATGTGGCTTTACTACTGGCTGGCGAGCGCAGGCATTAACCCCTTCGATGACGTGCGCACGGTGGTGGTGCCGCCGCCGCAGATGGTGATGAACATGCGCATTGGCAACATGGTGGGCTTTTGCGTCGGTGAGCCTTGGAACGCGAGGGCGATTAACGACCGCATTGGCTTCACCGCTGCCACGTCGCAGTCCATCTGGGCAGATCATCCTGAAAAAATTCTCGGCACGCGTCGCGACTGGGTGGAGAAAAATCCGCACACCGCCCGGGCGCTGGTGAGCGCCGTGATGGAAGCCGCGCGCTGGATAGAGGCGTCCCCGGAAAACAAACGTGAAACCGCGCAGATCCTCTCGCGCCGGGCGTGGCTCAACTGCAAAGAACAGTATCTCACCGGGCGAATGCTCGGGGAATACGACAACGGTCTGGGGCAGCGCTGGCAGGACGCGCACCCGATCCGTTTCTTCAACGAGGGTGCCGTCAGTTATCCGTACCTCTCTGACGGCATGTGGTTCTTAACCCAGTTCCGCCGCTGGGGCTTGCTTAAAGCCGCGCCGGATTACGTGGGTATTGCGCAGCGCATTAACCAGACCGCGGTCTGGCAGGATGCTGCCACCGCCGTCGGCGGACTCTCCACACCCTCATCACCGTATCGCAGCAGCACGCTGATGGACGGTACCGTCTGGAACGGAACCGATCCGGAAGGGTACGCCAACCGTTTTGCCATTCACCGTAAAGGGGCCTGATTATGCCGCATCTGCAAAACACAAAACCACAAGAGAAGCCTGAGAGCGGGGAGGTGATTGTCCTGCCACCGTTACAGGTTCGTCGTCGTACGCCTGCGTTGGCGCGTCGAATGAATGATGTTTTACAGCGCGTCATTCCGGCGTTTCTGGGGCTGGGGCTGCTGGTGGTGCTCTGGCAACTGGCAGCGATAAACAGCAAAGGCTTCCCGACGCCGCTCAGCACGCTCGACTCGGCTATAACCCTGTTCGCCGATCCGTTTTATCGCGACGGGCCAAACGATATGGGTATAGGCTGGAACGTGCTTGCGTCACTGCAGCGCGTCGCCATCGGCTTTGGTCTGGCAGCGCTGGCGGGGATTCCGCTGGGCTTTCTGATTGGCCGCTTCACCTTTTTCTCGCGCATGTTCAACCCGCTAATTGCCCTCCTGCGGCCGGTTAGCCCGCTGGCCTGGCTGCCCATCGGCCTGCTGCTGTTCCAGAAAGCGGAGCCAGCATCAAGCTGGACCATATTTATCTGCTCCATCTGGCCGATGGTCATCAACACCGCGGAAGGGGTGCGCCGTATTCCACAGGACTACCTCAACGTCGCCCGGGTACTGCAACTCTCTGAGTGGACCATTATGCGCCGCATTCTCTTTCCTGCCGTGCTGCCTGCGGTGCTGACCGGGGTACGCCTCTCCATCGGTATTGCCTGGCTGGTGATTGTCGCCGCCGAGATGCTCACCGGAGGCTTAGGCATCGGCTTCTGGATCTGGAACGAGTGGAACAACCTCAACGTCGAAAACATTCTCATCGCCATCGTCATTATTGGCGTGGTCGGGTTGCTGCTGGAGCAGGGGCTGATGCTGATTGCCCGTCGCTTTAGCTGGCAGGAAAAATAAGGAGCGAAGATGAAACCATTAATTCAGGTCCAGGGCGTGAGCCAGCGCTTTTCTACTGCCAGCGGCGAGTTTCTGGCGCTGCAAAACGTTTCGTTTGATATTCACGAGGGCGAAACCGTCAGTTTGATCGGCCACTCCGGCTGCGGCAAATCGACGCTGCTGAACCTTATTGCCGGCATTACGCTGCCGACGGAAGGTGGGCTTATCTGCGACAACCGCGAAATTGCCGGGCCGGGCCCCGAGCGCGCGGTGGTGTTTCAGAACCATTCCCTGCTGCCATGGCTCACCTGCTTTGACAACGTCGCCCTGGCGGTGGATCAGGTGTTCCGTCACACCATGAGCAAGTCTGAGCGTAAAGCGTGGATCGAGCACAACCTCGACCGCGTGCAGATGGGGCATGCCTTGCATAAGCGCCCGGGGGAGATCTCCGGCGGCATGAAGCAGCGCGTGGGCATCGCCCGCGCGCTGGCGATGAAGCCAAAAGTGCTGCTGATGGATGAACCGTTCGGCGCGCTGGATGCGCTGACGCGAGCCCATCTGCAGGACTCGGTGATGCAGATCCAGCAGGCATTGAACACCACTATCGTGCTGATTACCCACGACGTAGATGAGGCAGTGCTGCTTTCCGATCGCGTGCTGATGATGACCAACGGCCCGGCGGCGACCGTCGGAGAGATCCTGCGCGTTGATCTGCCGCGTCCGCGCAACCGGGTTCAGCTGGCGGACGACAGCCGCTACCACCACATGCGTCAGCAGATCCTCCATTTCCTCTACGAAAAACAGCCGAAAGCGGCGTAACGAGGGGGCTTTGATGCGACTGGTCATTATCGGGAATGGAATGGCGGCCACCCGGCTGATTGACGGGCTAACCGGGCGGGCCTCGGGTCGTTTTGCTATCACCGTCGTCGGTGATGAGCCTGAGCATGCCTATAACCGCATTCAGCTTTCGCCGGTGCTGGGGGGCGAGAAAGCGGCAGCGGATATCTGTCTTCAGGATGAGGACTGGTACCGGGTACGTGGCGTTACGGTGCTGCGGGGCGAAAGGGCGCTTGCCGTGGACGTGGTCTCACGGGAAGTGCGAACCGCCACCCGCACGCTGGGCTGGGATGCCCTGGTATTTGCCACCGGTTCAACGCCTTTTGTTCCGCCGATCCCCGGCGGTGATGCGCCCCATGTGTTCACGTTCCGCACCCTGGAGGATACCTGCGCCATTCAGGCAGTTTCCGGTCCGGCGGTGGTGCTGGGGGGCGGCGTGCTTGGGGTTGAGACTGCGGCAGCACTGGCACGCTCAGGTGACAACGTCACGCTCGTTCATCGCGGTCCGTGGCTGATGGAACAACAGCTGGATCAACAGGCTGGCGCGCTGCTGGAGGAGGCGCTGGCGGAACGGGGCGTGCGCTGTGAGCTTGCCTCCGGCATCTCGGCAATTAACGACAATACCGTGACGTTGCTCAATGGACGCAGTATTGCTGCGGCGCGCGTGGTGCTGGCGACCGGCGTGCAGCCCAACATTGACCTGGCAAAGGCCAGCGGCCTTCATTGCGCGCGCGGGATTGTGGTGAATCACCAGATGCAGACCTCCGCGCCGGACATCTATGCCATTGGCGAGTGCTGCGAAATTGATGGCCAGACGTTTGGCCTGGTCGCCCCCTGTCTGGCGCAGGCCGATATCCTCGCCGCACGGCTGGCGGGCGACACCACTGCGCCATTTACCCTCACCGACAACGGTGTGCGCCTCAAGGTGACCGGCGTGGAGCTGTTCAGCCTGGGTCGCGCGGCGGAGCAGGAGGGCGACGTGGTCTGGCGTTCATGGGATCCGCTGACGCGTCACTATCGTCGCTTACTGATCCATCAGGGGACGCTGGCTGGCGTGCTGCTGATGGGAGATTGCCGCAACGCGGCGACATTTACCGATTTACGGGCAACGGCTGCGCCCGCACACGCGGACTGGCTGTTCGATCGATTCACTACGCAACCGCAGGTTGCAGGACAGAACGCTATGACAAAACCTACTCTGGTGGTGGTTGGGCACGGTATGGTCGGCCATCATTTTCTCGAAGATTGCGTTAACCGCAACTTACATCAGCAGTATCAGATCGTGGTCTTTGGTGAAGAGCGCTATGCCGCCTATGACCGGGTGCATCTGTCCGAGTATTTTGGCGGCCGCAGTGCGGATTCGCTCTCGCTGGTGGCAGGGGATTTTTTTGCTGATAACGGCATTGAGCTGCGCCTGTCGCAGCAGATTGTCGCCATTGACCGCGACGCGCGCGTGGTGCGTACCGCCAGTGGGCATGAAACGCACTGGGATAAACTGGTGCTGGCGACCGGCTCATACCCGTTTGTCCCGCCGGTACCGGGTAACGATCTGCCGGGCTGTTTTGTCTACCGCACGCTCGACGATCTCGACAACATTGCGGCCCATGCGGCGGGTGCGCGTCGCGGGGTCGTCATCGGCGGCGGGCTGCTGGGGCTGGAGGCAGCAAACGCCCTGAAACAACTCGGGCTCGACACTCACGTGGTGGAGTTTGCGCCCAATCTGATGGCGGTTCAGCTCGATAACGACGGCGCGTCGATGCTGCGCAAGAAAATCGAGGCGCTGGGCGTGGGCGTTCACACCGCTAAAGCCACCACGGAAATTGCGTCGACGGATGACGGGCTGGTGCTGCGCTTTGCCGATGGCGAAGCGCTGGAAACGGACCTGGTGGTCTTTTCTGCCGGTATCCGTCCGCAGGACGCGCTGGCGCGCAGCAGCGGGCTGGCTATCGGCGAGCGCGGCGGGATCTGCATTGACGATGGCTGCCAGACTTCCGACCGTGACGTGTTTGCCATTGGCGAATGCGCGTTGTGGGAAGGGAAAATCTTTGGACTGGTTGCCCCGGGCTACCAGATGGCACGCGTGGCCGCCGCCGCGCTGGCAGGGGAGGATAAAACCTTCACCGGCGCGGATATGAGCACCAAACTCAAGCTGCTGGGCGTGGATGTGGCGTCGTTTGGCGACGCTCACGGGCGCACGCCGGGGGCGCTGAGCTACCAGTGGACGCACGGCCCGCAGCAAATCTACAAGAAAATCGTGGTCAGCCACGACAGCAAAACGCTGCTCGGCGGCGTGCTGGTAGGTGACGCCAGCGAATACGCCACGCTGGTGCAGATGATGCTCAATGGAATCAGCCTGCCGAAAGCGCCGGAAACCCTGATATTACCCGCATCCTCAGGCAGCGCGCCAAAAGCGCTGGGCGTGGCGGCGCTGCCGGAAAGTGCGCAGATCTGTTCGTGTCATAACGTCAGCAAGGGCGATATTTGCCAGGCCGTGAGCGCGGGCGCAACGGATATCGGTGCCATCAAACAGTGCACTAAAGCGGCGACCGGTTGCGGGGGCTGTAGTGCGCTGGTGAAGCAGGTGATGGAGTTTCAGCTTGCTGAACAGGGCGTGGAGGTGAAAAAGGATATCTGCGAACACTTCCCCTGGTCACGCCAGGAAATTTACCACCTGGTGCGCGTCAACCATATCCGCACCTTTGACCAGCTCATCAGCCGCTACGGTCAGGGACACGGGTGCGAAATCTGTAAGCCGCTGGTCGGGTCCGTGCTGGCTTCCTGCTGGAACGAGTATCTGCTTAAACCGGCGCATCTGCCGCTGCAGGACACCAACGACCGTTACTTTGCCAATATTCAGAAGGACGGAACCTATTCCATCGTGCCGCGTATGCCCGCCGGGGAAGTGACCGCCGACGGGCTGATCGCCATCGGCCAGATTGCAAAGCGCTATAGCCTTTACAGCAAAATCACTGGCGGGCAGCGTATTGACCTTTTTGGCGCCACTCTGGAACAGCTACCGGAGATCTGGCAGGCGCTGGTGGAAGCCGGATTTGAGACCGGCCACGCTTACGGGAAATCTCTGCGCACGGTGAAATCCTGCGTTGGGTCGACCTGGTGCCGCTATGGCGTGCAGGACTCCACCGGCCTCGCGGTCAAACTGGAGCACCGTTACAAAGGCCTGCGCGCGCCGCACAAAATCAAAATGGCGGTTTCCGGCTGTACCCGCGAGTGTGCCGAGGCGCAGAGCAAAGACGTGGGCGTCATTGCCACCGATAAAGGCTGGAACCTCTACCTGTGCGGCAACGGCGGCATGAAGCCGCGCCATGCGGATCTCTTCGCCAGCGATCTGGACGATGAAACGCTGATCCGTACCGTTGACCGGTTCCTGATGTTCTACATCCGCACGGCGGATCGCCTGCAGCGCACCAGCACCTGGATGGACAACCTGGAAGGCGGCCTCGACTATCTGCGCGAGGTGATCCTCGAGAACAGTCTGGGTATTGCCCACGAACTGGAGCAGGAGATGGCCCGGGTGGTGGAAACCTACCAGTGCGAATGGCAGACCACGCTCAACGATCCCAACCGTCTGGCGCTGTTCCGCACCGCTGTGAACGACACTGCCGCAGAGCAAGGCAAACGCTGGCAGGAAATCTGCGGTATCGAGGATATCCCCGAACAGGCGGGCATTGGCGCGCGTCTCGGTCACAATGCGATTGCGCTGTTCCGCTTTGGCAAAACCGTTTATGCCCTCGACGACCTGGAGCCAGGAAGCCGTGCGAACGTGCTTTCTCGCGGCATTCTTGGCGATGCGGCGGGGGAGCCGGTGGTGATCTCTCCGCTTTATAAACAGCGCATTCGTCTGCGCGATGGCTGTCAGGTTGAAAATGGTGAGCCTGCGGTACGCGCCTGGCCGGTGAAAATCGAAAACGGCAAAGTGTGGGTCGGTAACGATGCCCTGGTCATGCGTGCGGAGGCTTCATGACAGAAACCCGGACAACATGCCCCTACTGCGGGGTGGGCTGCGGCGTGGTCGCCCGCGTGGAAGGCGGCGTGGTCAGCGTTCGGGGAGATGAAACCCATCCGGCGAATTTTGGTCGCCTGTGCGTGAAAGGGTCCGCCCTGGGGGAGACAACCGATTTACAGGGGCGGCTTTTGCGCCCGGTCCTCGACGGTCATGAGGTGGACTGGACGCAGGCACTGGAGGCGGCAGGTGAACGGCTCCAGCACATTATCGACACATGGGGGCCGCAGGCGGTGGCGTTCTACGCATCCGGCCAGCTGTTAACCGAGGATTACTACGCCGCCAACAAACTGATGAAGGGGTTCATCGGGGCGGCGAACATTGATACCAACTCCCGGCTCTGCATGTCGTCAGCGGTGGTGGGTTATAAACGTGCCTTCGGTGAGGACGTGGTGCCGTGCAGTTACGAGGACGTGGAGAACAGCGATCTGGTGGTACTGGTGGGCTCGAATGCCGCCTGGACGCACCCTGTTCTGTACCAGCGGCTGGTGCAGGCAAAGCAAACCCATCCGCAGATGAAGGTGGTGGTGATTGACCCGCGTGAAACGGCTACCTGTGATATCGCTGACCTGCATCTGGCGCTAAAACCCGGCAGCGATGCGGGGCTGTTTGTGGGGTTGCTCAATGTGATCCAGGGAACCGACGCGTGGCCGATGGCCCGCGTGGCGGCGTTTTGCGACCTCCCGGAGCAGGAAATTGGTGTGTTTTATGACTGGTTTGTCACCGCGCCACGCGCGATCACGCTCTACACCATGGGGATCAACCAGTCATCGAGCGGTAGCGACAAGTGTAACGCCATCATCAACGTCCATCTTGCCAGCGGAAAATTCAACCGCCCGGGCTGCGGTCCGTTTTCGCTGACCGGACAGCCAAACGCCATGGGCGGACGGGAAGTGGGCGGGCTGGCAAATCAGCTGGCGGCGCACATGAACTTTGAGCCGGACGACCTTTCGCGGGTGGCGCGTTTCTGGGGAACGGAAAGGCTGGCGCAGACGCCAGGCCTGATGGCGGTTGAACTGTTTGATGCCATTGCCCGTGGCGAAGTGAAGGCGGTGTGGATCATGGGCACCAACCCAGCGGTCTCGCTGCCGGACAGTCACGCCGTATGTCAGGCGCTGGCAGGCTGCCCGCTGGTGATTGTTTCTGAGGTCATGAACGATACCGACACCAGCCGGTTCGCCCATATCCGTTTTCCGGCGCTGGCCTGGGGGGAGAAGGACGGCACTGTGACCAATTCCGAGCGGCGTATTTCGCGCCAGCGCGCCTTTCTGCCTGCCCCGGGAGAGGCAAAACCGGACTGGTGGATCGTCGCGCAGATTGCAAAACGGCTGGGGCACGGCGACGCCTTTGCCTGGCAACATCCGCACGAGATTTTTTGCGAACACGCGGCGCTGACGGCTTTTGAAAATGACGGCACGCGGGCATTGAACCTGCATGACCTGGCTGAACTTACCCGGGAAGCGTGGGAGCGGCTGGAGCCGTATCAGTGGTCAACGGGGGATTTTCCGCGCCGAAACCTGGTGCCGGTCGATCCGGTCCAGCACGGTGCGGCAGTCAGCACGCTGTACCCGGTGATCCTCAATACCGGACGCATCCGCGATCAATGGCACACCATGACCCGGACGGGGTATGTGTCCCGGCTGATGCAGCATATCGCGGAGCCGTTTGTTGAGGTCTGCGCCAGCGATGCCGTGCGGTTCTCGTTGTGTGATGGCCAGCTGGCGCGGATCAGTTCGCCGCGCGGCGTGATGGTCGCCAGAGTGCGAGTCAACCGCGGCATCCGGCAAGGCGAGGCGTTTGCCCCGATGCACTGGAACGCGGTGTTTGCCCGTCAGGGAAAGGTGAATGCGCTGGTGGAAGGGCGCTGCGATCCGGCGTCGGGCCAGCCGGAGAGCAAACAAACCGCCGTTCGGATCATGCCCTGGCTGCCCGTCTGGCAAGGGGTGCTCTATACCCACGAACAGCCGGCGTTACCATCCTGGGTTCACTGGTGGCGTAAAGCCTCGCATCTGACGGTATCAGGAGATAAACCGTTTCTTTCGTGGGTCATGAACTACGCCAGCAGTCGGGGCTGGCAGTTACAGGTTGCTCAAACCGGCGAACGCAGTAGCGTGCTGGCCTGGCATGAAGGTCAGCTGATGCTCGGCTTCTGGGAAGGCACCACGTTACCGGAGCTGGTACACCCGATCATTGACGCTGCTTTTCGCTCGCCCCCCACGACGCCTGCAGAGCGTCATGCGCTGCTGAACGGGCAGGGTGTGGAGGAGACGGCGGATCCGGGACGCATTATCTGTAGCTGCTTCAGCGTCGGAGAAAATGCGATTCGGGAGGCGATAGCCGGAGGGTGCGAAAGCGTCGCCGCGCTGGGGGCAACGTTACGGTGCGGCACGAACTGTGGCTCCTGCGTTTCGGAGTTGAAAGGACTGTTTGGATGATGGTGTAAGCGCGTCGGGTGGCGTAGCCGCCACCCGACAATCAGTTTCAGGATAATCCTGAAATTTCCGCCAGAACTGCATTTCCAGGCTTATCGCGTTAACATAATAAGAGTTTATCCATAAACACAGGTTCTTTTTTACGACGTTGATGGTTGTATCGTCCCGCATTCGTTTTCTGCTCTTACTCCCCCTTCTTACGGCCGGAGCCGTTCACGGTGCGCCGCGTTCCTTTATCCAGCAGGCACAAAATCCTTTTGATAATAACGGGGATAATCTGCCCGACCTGGGTATGGCTGCTCCCTCAGGGGAAGGGGAAAAGCACCTGGCCGAAATGGCGAAAGCCTTTGGTGAAGCCAGTATGACCGACAACGGCCTGACAACGGGCGAGCAGGCGCGTCAGTTTGCCTTTGGTCAGGTGCGCGACGCGGTGAGCGGCGAAGTGAACCAGCAGATTGAGTCCTGGCTGTCGCCCTGGGGGAACGCCAGCGTCAATTTACTGGTCGATAACGCGGGCAAATTTAACGGCAGCAGCGGGAGCTGGTTTATCCCCTGGAACGATAACAACCGTTACCTGAGCTGGAGCCAGCTTGGCCTGACGCAGCAGACGGATGGCCTGGTCAGTAACGCCGGAATCGGCCAGCGCTGGGTCGCCGGAAAATGGCTGCTGGGCTACAACACCTTCTACGATAATCTGCTGGACGAAAACCTGCAGCGTGCCGGACTGGGCGCCGAGGTGTGGGGGGAGAATCTGCGCCTGTCAGCGAACTATTACCAGCCGTTTGCCGGATGGCGCGACAGGTCTGATGTTCAGGAACAGCGAATGGCGCGGGGATATGATGTCACCGCCAAAGCCTGGCTGCCGTGGTTTCATCACCTGAACACCAGCGTCAGCGTCGAGCAGTATTTTGGCGACAACGTTGATCTCTTCAACAGCGGAACCGGCTATCACAACCCGGTGGCGGTCAATCTTGGGCTTAACTATACCCCGGTTCCGCTGGTCACGCTGACCGCCGCGCATAAGCAGGGTGAAAGCGGCGAAAGCCAGAATAACCTCGGCCTGAAGCTTAACTACCGCTTTGGCGTGCCGCTGGTAAAGCAACTCTCCGCCAGTGAAGTTGCGGCCACGCGTTCTCTGCGTGGCAGCCGCTATGATTCCCCCGAGCGCAACAGCCTTCCGATTATGGAGTTCCGCCAGCGTAAAACGCTGTCCGTCTGGCTGGCTACGCCACCGTGGGATCTGAAAGGGGGGGAAACCGTCATGCTGAAGCTACAGATTCGTAGCACGCACGGCATCCGTCAGATCCACTGGCAGGGCGATACCCAGGCACTGAGCCTGACGTCGCCCGGGAAGGGTAACAGCAGCGACGGCTGGAGCGTGATTATGCCTGCCTGGAATGAGGCAGAAGGCGCGACAAACCGCTGGCATCTTTCGGCGGTAGTGGAAGATGAGAAGGGCCAGCGCGTCTCGTCCAATGAGATCACGCTTGCGGTGGTGCAGCCGCTGATCGCTATACCTGACGACGACCCGCGCTGGAAGCTGCTGCCGGATGAGTAATCCTTAGAAAATGCGTTCCTGATGTACCCACACGGCGGCCTCAACGCGGGATTTTAACTTCATTTTCTTCAGCATATGCTTCACATGCACTTTGACCGTGCTTTCGGTGATATCCAGACGGCGGGCGATCATTTTATTCGGCAGCCCCTGGGCGATTAGTTTGAGAATATCGCGTTCGCGCGGTGTTAACTGGCTGACGTCACGGTCAGACGTGGCGCGGTTGGCCCTCAGGCTGGCGGCCAGCACCGGCGTCAGGGCTTCACTCAGCACCATCTCGCCGGCCGCAGCCTGCTGCAGTGCTTTAAGCAGATCTTCCGGCTCCATATCTTTCAGCAGATAACCATCCGCGCCGCGCTTCAGCGCCGTGACCACATCTTCTTCATGGTTCGAGACGCTAAAGACGACGATGCGTCCGGAAAGCGATTTTTCCCGCAGCTTGTCGAGGGTCTCCAGGCCGTTCATGCCGGGCATGTTCAGATCGAGCAGGATCAGATCGGGATCGAGGGACTCGGCGAGCTCAATGCCCTGTTCCCCGTTGCTGGCTTCGCCAACCACGGTAATATCGGGTGCCATGCTGACCAGCTGTTTTACGCCAGTACGCAGCATCGGATGGTCGTCGATCAACAGGATGGATGCCGGTTCCTGATTAGTCATGGGTTTCTCCTTGAGAAGTTGTAAGCGGTTTTTCGGGAATAAAGGTGACCACGACTTCCGTGCCACCCGTCTCTCTCCGGCGAACCTGACAATCACCGCGCAGGCTTTGGGCGCGGTCTCGCATAATGATTAAACCATAGTGGTTCGTGCGCTCGGCATTTTCCGGCACGCCGCGGCCGTTGTCGTGAACCGTGAGTCTGACCTGGTTAGCGTGCTGGCTGACGGTGACCGTGACCGCTGTCGCTTCCGCGTGTTTAAGCACGTTGCTGAGTGCTTCACGGGCGATCTGCAGTAGATGAATAGCCTGATGTGACGGGACAAACCGTGGCGGCAGCTGGTAATCCAGCTTCACCGGGAACCCCAGCCGGGCGCTAAACTCCTGACAGCTGGCTTCCAGCGCCGGACGCAGGCCCGGCTCGGTCAGCTGCAGGCGGAAGGTGGTCAGCAGCTCACGCAGCTGTACCCAGGACGTATTCAGCTCGTTGCGTATCTGGCTGAGCAGCTGTTTATTACTGTCCGGCATCTGCGCATCCTGCATCTGCAGACAGCTTACCTGCATTTTCATACAGGAGAGCGATTGGGCGATTGAGTCATGCAGCTCGCGGGCGATGGTGGCGCGTTCTTCCATAACGATGAGCTGCTGCTGTTTTTCCTGATGCCTGTCGAGCGCCAGCGTGGCCGTTAGCTGTTCAACCAGCGTATCAACCAGCTGTTGCTGATCGTGGCTCAGGTGACGCCCGGCGGGCAGGGTCGCCAGCAGAATACCGTACTGGGTATGGCTGTCCGTTAGTCGCCATTTCAGAGTCGTGCCGCCAGTGGTCGACGGCGGCAGGCCGCGAGGGCATAAATGACAGCCTTTATCATCACAGGACATGTCGGACTGACAGGTAAACTCCTGATGATTATCTTCATCTTCCACGTCGTAAACGCGCAGTTCCAGGTCATGCAGCAGGGTCAGATTTTGCAGGCCATTCAGCACCGGGGAGAGGCGTTCACAGAGCGGCACCTGCATGTGCAGCCGGCGGTTGGCCTGCCACAGGAAAGAGAGGATTTCGTTTTTCTGCTCCAGCCCGGCCGTTTTTTCCTGTACGCGCTGCTCAAGCACCGCGTAGCTTTCAGACAGCTCTGCCGACATGGTGTTGAGCGCCTGGCCGAGCATCGCCATTTCGTTGCGTCCGCTGATGTGCGTGCGCTGGGTAAAATCCCGGGCGGTAACCGCCCGGGCCATGGCCAGCAGTTGTTTCCACGGATTCAGCAGCCGCGCGCGAAGCCAGATAATGGTGAAGATCAGCAGCAGGCCCATAAACAGCGCCATGGCACGGTGTACCATCACCACCCGATCGATGCGTAATTCAGTGGTTTGGTCAAAAGAGGAGACCAGGGCATCAATGCGTGAGACAAAACCCGCCACGTCCTGCGCGACCGTCTCCGGGCTTTGCGCCTGTTTCAGTCCGGGTTCCAGTTGAGTGTGCCAGTAGCCCTGAAGGGCTTTAAGCTGGGATTGCTGACCGGCGCGGATGGCTGCATTTTCCAGTTCAGGGCTGAAAGCCGTGCGCTCCATTTCATCAATGAGAGGCTGGTCGTCCTGCGTCAGAGGCACCGACGCCAGCAGACGGTAACTCTGCATGCGTAGCGAGCCTGCCCCATTGATGGCATGCGCATTACCCTGTACCCCTTGTACCAGCCAGCCGGAAATCGCCATGCCGGTTACGCCGAGTGCGGTGGACAGCAAAACGATCAGGGCTAACTGATTGACGAGTGTCAGCGGTGATAAACATCTTTTTAACATAGAGTTGCCGGGCTCCTGACGTGGCCTGCTTGCAGGAATGGCGCTATTCTGGTGCATACCCTGGAGTATACCCATACCTATAAATGATTACTCCTAAATTGCCAGTGGAGTATGCATCTGAGGGTAGGGGGAGCAGGGACGCGTCAGCGCCGTGAAAAACAACGTCTTTTTGACCTGATTTGCCTACTCACTAAGGATAAGACCTTTTTTCGTGCCGCAAATCCTCGCACTTTTCCTTTGATTTATATCAACTTACCGCCGCCCTAAAACCCTAATGTTTGCAGCATCATTCGAGAATCAGAGGTGTCTATGAGTCACTCATCCGCTCCCGAAAGGGAAAATGGTGCCGTTATTACAGACTGGCGTCCAGAGGATCCGGCGTTCTGGCAACAGCGCGGCCATCGTGTAGCAAGCCGGAATCTGTGGATTTCCGTTCCGTGTCTGTTATTAGCGTTTTGCGTATGGATGTTGTTTAGTGCAGTGGCGGTAAATCTGCCAAAAGTTGGGTTTACGTTCACAACCGATCAGCTGTTTATGCTGACCGCGTTACCGTCACTGTCTGGCGCGCTGCTGCGCGTTCCTTACGCCTTTATGGTGCCGGTCTTTGGTGGCCGTCGCTGGACGGCATTCAGTACCGGGATCATGATCGTGCCTTGCGTGTGGCTCGGCTTCGCGGTGCAGGATACGTCCACGCCGTTTAGCGTGTTCGTGATCATCTCCCTGCTGTGCGGTTTTGCGGGTGCGAACTTCGCCTCCAGTATGGCGAACATCAGCTTCTTCTTCCCGAAAGCGAAACAGGGTGGCGCGCTGGGCATTAACGGTGGTCTGGGCAACATGGGCGTGAGCGTGATGCAGCTGATCGCGCCGCTGGCGATCTCGGTGTCCATTTTTGCTGCCTTTGGTGGCGGTGGCGTTGAACAGGCGGATGGTTCTTCCCTCTACCTGCAGAACGCCGCCTGGATTTGGGTGCCGTTCCTGGTGGTCTTCACCCTGGCAGCGTGGTTCTTTATGAACGATCTGTCTGCGTCGAAGGCGTCACTGAGTGAACAGCTGCCGGTGCTGAAACGTGGACACCTTTGGGTGATGGCGCTGCTGTATCTGGCCACCTTCGGGTCGTTTATCGGTTTCTCTGCCGGTTTCGCCATGCTGTCGAAAACCCAGTTCCCGGACGTGCAGATCCTGCAATTCGCCTTCTTTGGTCCATTTATTGGCGCGCTGGCTCGCTCACTGGGCGGTATGGTTTCTGACCGTCTGGGCGGTACCCGCGTGACGCTGGTGAACTTTGTCGTGATGGCGGTCTTCTGTGCGTTGCTGTTCCTGACGCTGCCAGCGGACGGACAGGGCGGTAACTTCATCGCCTTCTTCGGCGTGTTTATGGTGCTGTTCCTGACGGCCGGTTTGGGGAGTGCGTCCACCTTCCAGATGATCTCCGTGATCTTCCGTAAGCTGACGATGGATCGCGTGAAAGCGCAGGGTGGAAGCGAAGAGCAGGCGATGCGTGAAGCGGCGACGGATACCGCTGCTGCGCTGGGCTTTATCTCTGCCATCGGTGCCATTGGCGGCTTCTTTATCCCGAAAGCGTTCGGTATTTCGCTTGACCTGACCGGTTCCCCGGCGGGTGCGATGAAAGTGTTCCTTGTGTTCTATATCGCCTGCGTTGTGATTACGTGGCTGGTATATGGCCGTAATACCAAGAAAAATAAGTAAGTGTGATTATCCGTTTGCGCGGCCTTGGGGCCGCGTTTTTTTTGTTCTGGAAGTAGTTACAACATACTGATGGGTTTGCACAGAAGCGCGCCGGTAACACTGTGATCGCCGTCGCCTTGCAGGGAGGTCTACCCCTTAATACCTGAGATGTTAAATTTTGCCGTGGTTATTGTACGATGAAATGAAAATGTCATTAAAAATCATATTATTATGAATTTTTAAAATCTACCGCTTTGGTGGTATTTGGCCTAACCCCACCCCTGAAAGTCCCTCGTCGCCTTGATCGTTATCAATTCTCCTCCTCTTTCAGAGCGTTACCTTCGCTGCAAATCAGCAATGTCGATTTAGAGAGCCACAGGCTCCACACAGGAGATACCCGATGAGCAAATTTTTGGACCGGTTTCGCTACTTCAAACAGAAGGGTGAAACTTTTGCCGATGGGCACGGCCAGGTTCTGGATACCAACCGGGACTGGGAGGACGGTTACCGTCAACGCTGGCAGCATGACAAAGTTGTCCGTTCTACCCACGGCGTAAACTGCACTGGCTCATGTAGCTGGAAGATTTTCGTTAAAAACGGTCTGGTGACTTGGGAAATGCAGCAGACCGACTATCCGCGCACCCGCCCGGATATGCCGAACCACGAACCGCGCGGCTGCCCGCGTGGCGCCAGCTACTCCTGGTATCTCTATAGCGCTAACCGTCTGAAATACCCGCTGATGCGTAAGCGTCTGATGAAAATGTGGCGTGAAGCGAAAGTGCAGCACAGCGATCCGGTTGATGCCTGGGCGTCCATCATCGAAGATGCGGATAAAGCGAAAAGCTTTAAGCAGGCTCGCGGCCGCGGTGGCTTTGTTCGTTCCTCCTGGAAAGAGGTAAACGAGCTGATTGCCGCCTCTAACGTCTACACTGTCAAAACCTACGGCCCTGACCGCGTGGCAGGCTTCTCGCCGATCCCGGCGATGTCGATGGTCTCTTACGCCTCCGGTGCGCGCTATCTGTCACTGATCGGCGGCACCTGTCTGAGCTTCTACGACTGGTACTGCGACCTGCCGCCTGCGTCTCCGCAGACATGGGGCGAGCAAACCGACGTGCCGGAATCTGCTGACTGGTACAACTCAAGCTACCTCATCGCCTGGGGCTCTAACGTTCCGCAGACCCGTACCCCGGACGCGCACTTCTTTACCGAAGTCCGCTACAAAGGGACCAAAACCGTTGCGATCACCCCGGACTACGCGGAAATTGCTAAACTGTGTGACCTGTGGCTGGCACCGAAACAGGGTACCGACGCCGCGATGGCGATGGCGATGGGCCACGTTATGCTGCGCGAATTCCACCTCGATAAACCAAGCCAGTATTTCACCGACTATGTACGTCGCTACACCGACATGCCGATGCTGGTGATGCTGGAAGAGCGTGACGGTTACTACGCCGCTGGCCGTACGCTGCGCGCCGCCGATCTGGTGGACGCGCTGGGCCAGGAAAATAACCCTGAATGGAAAACCGTTGCGTATAACAGCAACGGCGAGCTGGTGGCACCTAACGGCTCTATCGGCTTCCGCTGGGGTGAGAAGGGCAAGTGGAACCTCGAACAGCGTAACGGTACCACCGGTGAAGAGACGGAACTGCGTCTCAGCATGCTGGGCAGCCAGGACGAGATCGCCGAGGTCGGCTTCCCGTACTTTGGAGGCGAAGGATCAGAGCATTTCAACAAGGTTGAACTGAAAAATGTTCTGATGCATAAACTGCCGGTTAAACGCCTGCAGCTGGCTGATGGCTCAACGGCGCTCGTCACTACCGTTTACGATTTGACCATGGCGAACTACGGTCTGGAACGGGGTCTGAATGATGAAAACTGCGCAACCAGCTATGACGACGTAAAAGCCTACACCCCGGCATGGGCGGAGCAGATCACCGGCGTTCCTCGCGCACAGATTACCCGTATCGCCCGTGAATTTGCAGAAAACGCGGATAAGACGCACGGTCGCTCAATGATCATCGTCGGCGCGGGTCTGAACCACTGGTATCACCTCGATATGAACTATCGTGGCCTGATCAACATGCTGATCTTCTGCGGCTGTGTCGGTCAGAGCGGCGGCGGTTGGGCCCACTACGTAGGCCAGGAAAAATTGCGTCCGCAGACCGGCTGGCAGCCGCTGGCGTTTGCCCTTGACTGGCATCGTCCTGCACGTCACATGAACAGTACCTCGTACTTCTATAACCACTCCAGCCAGTGGCGCTACGAGACGGTTACCGCGCAGGAATTGCTGTCGCCAATGGCGGATAAATCCCGCTACAGCGGCCACCTGATTGACTTCAACGTCCGCGCTGAGCGCATGGGCTGGCTGCCGTCTGCGCCGCAGCTGGGGACTAACCCGCTGCGCATCGCGGAAGAGGCGAAAAAAGCAGGAATGTCACCGGTGGATTACACCGTTAAGTCCCTGAAAGACGGCTCAATCCGTTTCGCGGCTGAACAGCCAGAGAACGGCAAAAACCATCCGCGTAACCTGTTCATCTGGCGCTCCAACCTGCTGGGCTCGTCCGGTAAAGGTCACGAGTACATGCTGAAATACCTGCTCGGTACCGAGAACGGTATCCAGGGGAAAGATCTCGGCAGGCAGGGTGGCGTGAAGCCGGAAGAGGTGGAATGGAAAGACAACGGTCTGGACGGCAAGCTGGATCTGGTGGTGACCCTCGACTTCCGTCTGTCCAGTACCTGCCTGTATTCCGATATCGTGCTGCCAACCGCGACCTGGTACGAAAAAGACGACATGAATACCTCGGATATGCATCCGTTTATTCATCCACTGTCTGCCGCGGTTGACCCGGCGTGGGAGTCGAAAAGCGACTGGGATATCTACAAAGATATCGCGAAGAAATTCTCTGAAGTGTGCGTCGGGCATCTGGGCAAAGAGACCGACGTGGTGACGCTGCCAATCCAGCACGACTCTGCGGCCGAGCTGGCGCAGCCGCTGGACGTCAAAGACTGGAAAAAAGGCGAATGTGACCTGATCCCGGGCGTGACCGCGCCGCACATCATTCCGGTGGAGCGTGATTACCCGGCGACGTACGAGCGATTTACCTCTATCGGTCCGCTGATGGAGAAAATCGGTAACGGCGGGAAAGGGATTGCCTGGAATACCCAGAGCGAAATGGATCTGCTGCGTAAGCTCAATTACACCAAAGCGGACGGCCCGGCGAAAGGCCAGCCAATGCTGAACACGGCGATTGATGCCGCAGAGATGATCCTGACCCTGGCGCCGGAAACCAACGGCCACGTGGCGGTGAAGGCGTGGGCAGCGCTGAGCGAGTTTACCGGTCGTGACCACACGCATCTGGCAACGAATAAAGAGGAAGAGAAAATCCGCTTCCGCGATATTCAGGCCCAGCCGCGCAAGATTATCTCCAGCCCGACCTGGTCAGGACTTGAAGATGAGCATGTCTCCTATAACGCCGGTTACACCAACGTTCACGAGTTGATCCCATGGCGCACGCTGTCCGGTCGTCAGTCCCTGTATCAGGATCACCAGTGGATGCGTGACTTCGGTGAAAGCCTGCTGGTGTACCGTCCGCCAATCGACACCCGCTCCGTAACCGCAGTTATGGGCGCGAAATCCAACGGTAACCCTGAAAAGGCGCTGAACTTCCTGACGCCGCACCAGAAGTGGGGGATCCACTCGACCTATAGCGACAACCTGCTGATGCTGACGCTTTCGCGCGGCGGTCCGATTGTCTGGATGAGCGAGACGGATGCCAAAGAACTGGGTATTGAAGATAACGACTGGATCGAGGTGTTTAACAGCAACGGTGCCCTGACGGCACGTGCGGTGGTGAGCCAGCGCGTACCGGCCGGGATGACCATGATGTACCACGCGCAGGAACGTATCGTTAACCTGCCGGGGTCAGAAATCACCGAACAGCGCGGCGGGATCCACAACTCCGTGACCCGTATTACGCCGAAGCCGACCCATATGATCGGGGGCTATGCGCAGCTGGCCTACGGCTTTAACTACTACGGCACCGTAGGATCGAACCGCGATGAGTTCGTGGTGGTACGTAAGATGAAGAACATTAACTGGTTAGACGGCGAAGGTAATGACCAGGTACAGGAGAGCGTAAAATGAAAATTCGTTCACAAGTCGGCATGGTGCTGAATCTGGATAAATGCATCGGCTGTCACACCTGCTCGGTCACCTGTAAAAACGTCTGGACCAGCCGTGAAGGTATGGAGTACGCCTGGTTCAACAACGTGGAAAGCAAGCCGGGTACCGGCTTCCCGACCGACTGGGAAAACCAGGAGAAGTGGAAGGGCGGTTGGATCCGTAAAATCAACGGCAAGCTGCAGCCGCGCATGGGTAACCGCGCGATGCTTCTGGGGAAAATCTTCGCTAACCCGCATCTGCCGGGCATTGAGGATTACTACGAGCCGTTTGACTATGACTACCAGAACCTGCACAACGCGCCGGAAAGCAAACACCAGCCGATCGCGCGTCCTCGCTCGCTGATCACCGGCAAGCGCATGGACAAAATTACCAGCGGTCCAAACTGGGAGGAGATTCTGGGCGGCGAGTTCGAAAAACGCGCCAAAGACCAGAACTTCGAGAACATGCAGAAGGCGATGTACGGCCAGTTCGAAAACACCTTCATGATGTATCTGCCGCGCCTTTGCGAGCACTGCCTGAACCCGGCGTGCGTGGCGACCTGCCCAAGCGGCGCCATCTACAAGCGTGAAGAGGACGGCATCGTCCTGATCGACCAGGACAAATGCCGCGGCTGGCGTATGTGCATCACCGGCTGCCCGTACAAAAAAATCTACTTCAACTGGAAGAGCGGGAAATCAGAGAAGTGCATCTTCTGCTACCCGCGTATCGAAGCAGGTCAGCCAACCGTCTGCTCCGAAAGCTGCGTAGGCCGTATCCGCTACCTCGGCGTGTTGCTGTATGACGCAGACGCGATTGAAAATGCCGCGAGTACCGAGAACGAGAAAGATCTGTATCAGCGTCAGCTTGACGTGTTCCTTGACCCGAACGATCCGAAAGTCATTGAGCAGGCGCTGAAGGACGGTATTCCACAGAGCGTTATCGACGCGGCGCAGCAGTCGCCGGTGTATAAAATGGCGATGGACTGGAAGCTGGCTCTGCCGCTTCATCCTGAATACCGCACGCTGCCGATGGTCTGGTACGTGCCGCCGCTGTCGCCAATCCAGTCTGCTGCCGATGCAGGCGAGCTGGGCAGCAACGGCATTCTGCCGGACGTCGAGAGCCTGCGTATCCCGGTTCAGTATCTGGCAAACCTGCTGACCGCAGGGGATACCCAGCCGGTACTGCTGGCGCTGAAACGTATGCTGGCGATGCGTCACTTTAAGCGTGCGGAAACCGTTGATGGCGTTAACGATACCCGCGCGCTGGACGAGGTCGGTCTGACTGAAGCGCAGGCCCAGGAGATGTACCGCTACCTGGCAATTGCCAACTATGAAGACCGTTTCGTGGTGCCGAGCAGCCACCGTGAACTGGCTCGCGAGGCCTTCCCGGAGAAAAATGGCTGTGGCTTTAGTTTTGGCGACGGTTGCCATGGGTCAGACAGCAAATTCAACCTGTTTAACAGCCGCCGCATCGACGCCATGGATGTGACCAGCAAAACGGAGCCGCACCAATGATTGAACTCGTCATTGTTTCGCGTCTGCTCGAGTATCCGGATGCTGCGCTTGCGCAGCATCAGCAGGAGCTTTTTGATGCACTCGCGTCATCTGAAAACCTGGATAAAGAGGATGCCCAGACGCTGGGCGTTTTCCTCCGCGACCTGTTAGCGCGCGATCTGCTCGACGCGCAGGCGGACTACAGCCAGCTGTTTGACCGTGGCCGTGCAACGTCGTTACTGCTGTTCGAACACGTTCATGGTGAATCCCGCGACCGGGGTCAGGCGATGGTGGACCTGATGGCTCAGTACGAGCAGCACGGCCTGATGCTCGACAGCCGCGAGCTGCCGGACCATCTGCCGCTGTACCTGGAGTATCTGGCTCAACTGCCGAAAGACGAGGCGCTGGGCGGTCTGCAGGACATCGCGCCGATCCTGGCGTTGCTCAGCGCGCGTCTTCAGCAGCGTGAGAGCCGCTATGCGGTGCTGTTCGACCTGCTGATGAAGCTGGCAAACGCCGCTGTCGACAGTGAAAAAGTGGCGGAGAAAATCGCGGATGAAGCCCGCGATGATACCCCGCAAGCGCTGGATGCGGTCTGGGAGGAAGAGCAGGTGAAATTCTTTGCTGAGCAGAGCTGCGGCGAGTCTGAAATCTCCGCTCACCAGCGTCGTTTTGCCGGGGCGGTCGCTCCGCAATATTTGGATATCTCTAACGGAGGACGGCACTAATGCACTTCCTGAATATGTTCTTCTTTGACATTTACCCGTATATCGCGGGCACCGTGTTCCTGGTGGGAAGCTGGCTGCGTTATGACTACGGCCAGTACACCTGGCGTGCTGCCTCCAGCCAGATGCTGGATCGTAAGGGGATGCACGTCGCGTCTAACCTGTTTCATATCGGGATCCTCGGGATTTTTGCCGGGCACTTCCTCGGGATGCTGACCCCGCACTGGATGTACGAAGCGTGGCTGCCGATTGAGGTGAAACAGAAGATGGCGATGATCGCGGGCGGTGCCTGCGGCGTGATGACCCTCGTCGGGGGCCTGCTGTTGCTGAAACGTCGTCTGTTCAGCCCGCGGGTGCGGGCAACGACCACCGCGGCGGACATCCTGATCCTTTCCCTGCTGGTGGTGCAATGCGCGCTGGGTCTGCTGACCATTCCGTTCTCGGCGCAGCATATGGACGGCAGTGAAATGATGAAGCTGGTCGGCTGGGCGCAGTCCGTGGTGACTTTCCACGGTGGCGCGTCCGAACACCTGGACGGCGTGGCGTTTATCTTCCGCGTTCACCTGGTGCTGGGGATGACGCTGTTTGTGCTGTTCCCGTTCTCCCGTCTGGTACACATCTGGAGCGCGCCGGTGGAGTACCTGACGCGCAAGTATCAGATTGTGCGTGCCCGTCGCTAATTCACCGTTTTAATACCAACCCCGCACTCGCGGGGTTTTTTTTCGCCCCAGCCCAGGTTGTTGCCCGCTGCGGCAAACAGGATTAACGCGCCACCCGCCAGCTGCGTCAGGTTCAATGCGTGTCCGAACACCAGATTATCTACAATAATTGCCACCACCGGATAGATAAACGACAGGGAGCCGGTCACCGGCGTTGGCAGTTTCTGGATCGCGCTATACAGCAGTTGATACATAATACCGGTATGGACGATGCCCAGCGTCAGCAAGATCGGCCAGGGAAAATCACCGGAGAGCGACGGCTGACTGGCAAAAGGCAGCAGCATCACCACGCCGGTCAGCACCTGGATAAAAGCGATATGCTGTGGGGCGATTGTTTTGAGTTTGCGCGCAATGATTGCTGTCAGCGCATAGAAGAAGGCCGCGGCCATGGCCAGACCAACCCCTGCGAGCCATTTACTGTTATGGGCTCCGGTCAGCTCACTGGAGAGCAATATCACCACTCCGCCAAAGGCGAGGAACAGCCAGCCCCATTTTACCAGGCTGACGCGCTCACCTAAAAACATCCCCATCAATACCAGCATAAACGGCTGGGTGTTATATACCACGGTAGACAGGCCAATAGAGATACGTTCGTAAGCGGCGAAAAGCAGTAGCCAGTTCACAACTAATGCCACACCCCCGAGAATCGCCAGCATCAGCGTGGTGCGGGTGAGGGGACTAAAGGGCTTTTGACTGACCCGGATAAAAATAAAAAGTGTTATGGCCCCAATAAGACAGCGCCAGAAGACCACTTCCGTGACGGGCAGACCGGAGAGTAAAACAAACGCACCGATAGAGCCGGAAATTAACATCGCCAGGCTCATTTGCCAGACGCCTTTATGGAAATCACGCATTATCCACCTCCTGATTTAATGACCTTATTGTCGAAAATCGCTGTCGGGTTTTACAGGGGTGATATAAGGTGAAAGAGAGTAATGACTTTTTAAAATGAGGCAAAATTGATGGAAAGCCTTCTCGATGAGATCGACAGACACATATTAACCTGCCTGGTTGAAGATGCGCGCATGTCGTTGAAGGTGCTCAGTGGCCGTATCGGTTTGACCTCACCCAGCACGGCAGAACGGCTGAAAAGGCTGGAAGAACGCGGTGTGATTCAGGGATATCGTGCGCGGGTGAATCTGGCGGCGTTGGGATATACGCTGCAGGCGCTGGTGCGCGTGCGGCCGCTGCCTGGGTTGCTGCATAAAGTGGATAAGTACATTCAGGCGATGCCGGAGTGTATTGAGAGCGACAAAGTGACCGGGGAAGATTGCTTCGTGATCAGGCTGGTGGTGCGCTCGATTGAGCAACTGGATGTGTTGCTGGACGGGCTGGCGGAACATGCGCAGTGTAATACGTCGATTGTGAAGAGTTCGCCGGTGAAGCGACGATTGCCGCCGATGTAGCTGCCTGTCGCCGGGTGGCGGCTGCGCCTTACACGGCCTACAAAAGTGGGCTAAGTTCGGTTCTGTGATGATTTTTTTAAATGATGGTGGTGGGGGAAGGATTCGAACCTTCGAAGTCGATGACGGCAGATTTACAGTCTGCTCCCTTTGGCCGCTCGGGAACCCCACCAGGGGTAATTCACATTTTGAGGTAATGCTGAGAGATGGTGGTGGGGGAAGGATTCGAACCTTCGAAGTCGATGACGGCAGATTTACAGTCTGCTCCCTTTGGCCGCTCGGGAACCCCACCACGGGGTAATGCTATTTACTGGCCCGCTTCCTGCTGGAAGCGGGGCGCATCATATCAAATGACACGCCCCTGTAAAGCGTTACCACAATAAAAATAAACTGGTTGCCTGATTTTTACGCGCAAAGCTGTAAAGCTAACCAGTTCATTTCATTGTCGATTAAAGAATAATCGTTCTGTTACCGTAGACAAAGACACGCTGTGCCAGTACCTGATACAGCGCACGGCTTAACACATTTTTCTCAACGTCACGGCCAGCGCGCATCATGTCTTCAGCCGTGTAGGTGTGATCCACGTGAATGACGTCCTGCATGATGATTGGACCTTCGTCCAGATTGTCATTCACGTAGTGCGCGGTCGCGCCGATGATCTTCACGCCGCGCTCGTACGCCTGATGGTAAGGGCGGGCACCAATGAAGGCTGGCAGGAATGAGTGGTGAATGTTGATGATCTTGTTCGGGAAACGCGCCACGAAAGAGGGCGTCAGCACGCGCATATATTTCGCCAGCACCACGTAGTCCGGATTATGCGCTTCAATGGCTTCAGCCATCAGGTTGTCATGCTCTTCACGGGTATGGCCTTCATGGCTCACCAGTTCAAACGGAATATCAAACCGTTCAACCAGCGTACGCAGGGTCTCGTGGTTGCCGATAACCGCGGCGATTTCAACATCCAGACCGCCGTAATTGGCTTTCATTAGCAGATCGCCCAGGCAGTGAGCTTCTTTCGTCACCAGAATCACAACGCGGCGACGGCCCGCTGGATTCAGCTCACGCACCGAACCTTCCGGCAGCGCGCTGTCCAGATCGGCAAGCAGGGTGGTGTCGTTGAAAATACCTTCCAGTTCGGTTCGCATGAAGAAACGACCGGTACGGTGGTCAACGAACTCGTTGTTCTGCACGATATTCAGTTCATGTTTGTAGCAAATGTTGGTAATTCGAGCGATCAGCCCTTTTTGATCGGGACAGATAGTGCGCAGAACTTTACGTTGTAATGATTGCATCGCCGGGAAATCCTGTTTGTATTTGCGAAGTCTGGGTTGTCAGGCGTTACTGCCCGCAACACTTTTTAAATTTTTTACCTGAACCACAAGGGCAGGGATCGTTACGACCAAACTGTGGGCGCGTACCGTCAATATAATACCATTGCCCGCTTTCCTTTAAGAACCGGGAACGCTCGATAATGGCGCCAGGTTTATTGTTCTCGGTAAAGCGGGCGACAAAGCTGACAAAGCCTTCGTCGTCGTGACTGCCGGGTGACGATTCAAAGACGGTAAGTCCTAGCCATTGGGTATGCGTAAACCCGGCTTCGATCTCTTGTCTGAAGTCGGCGGCGTGGCAGGATGGGTGCCAGGTTTTTATCAGGTAGTCTGCGTCTTTGATCACAAAAGCAGTATACCGTGAACGCATGAGGTGTGACGGATCCGGTGCAACCTGATTGCCAGAAAGATATCGCTGGCAACATAGGCTATACTCCAGAGCGCTACCACAGGGGCAGAGTTGAGACACGATTCTCTTCCTGGAATAAAAAATAAGGGCGTTAAACGCCTCGGGTAGCACTATGTTAACTGAGCTGTTGCGTTGACGCTATGTCAGGAATCCAGGGGAAGTAAAACAGGGCTAATGAGAAAGGTTAAAATTGGACTGGCGCTGGGCTCAGGTGCAGCCCGGGGATGGTCCCACATCGGCGTGATTAATGCCTTAAACAAGATGGGCGTTGACGTCGATATCGTTGCGGGATGTTCCATAGGATCGCTTGTCGGCTCCGCGTATGCGTGCGGCAAACTCCCGGAACTCGAAACCTGGGTACGTTCCTTCAGCTACTGGGACGTGCTTCGCCTGATGGATCTCTCCTGGCAGCGCGGTGGACTGTTGCGCGGCGAACGCGTCTTTAACCAGTTCCGCCAGGTTATGCCTCTTCAGGACTTCACGGATTGTCAGATGCCTTTCGGTGCCGTCGCGACGAATCTCAGCACCGGACGCGAACTCTGGCTGACCGAAGGAGATATTCACCTTGCGGTGCGTGCCTCATGCAGCATTCCCGGGCTTATGGCACCTGTCCCCCATAACGGTTATTGGCTTGTCGATGGTGGCGTCGTTAATCCTGTTCCCATCTCTCTGACGCGTGCCATGGGGGCCGATATCGTTATTGCCGTGGATTTGCAGCACGATGCTCACCTGATGCAGCAAGACCTTATGCCGGTCAATCTCCAGAGCGAAGATGCCGAAGGCGAGAAGCTTGCCTGGCACGCGCGTTTGCGTGGAAGGATTGGGCGTCTGGCCGCACGACGCTCGGTCGCCGCACCGACGGCGATGGAAATCATGACCACCTCTATTCAGGTTCTTGAGAATCGCCTTAAACGTAACCGTATGGCTGGCGATCCTCCGGATATTCTTATTCAGCCATACTGTCCACAAATCTCTACCCTTGATTTCCATCGGGCTGAGGCCGCCATCGCAGCGGGCTCATTAGCCGTCGAAAAGAAAATAGACGAGTTGCTGCCATTTGTGCGAACAGCACGTTAAGCACCTTTTTTTGACTACTTCAGCAAAATCTGACAGGCGATAGTACCGATAGCATGCCACTATTTAGTAACTATCAGCCAGGGGAGGAACCATGACGCAGCCATTGGCCGGAAAACACATTTTGATTGTTGAAGACGAGCCCGTTTTCCGATCGCTACTGGATTCATGGTTATCCTCACTGGGCGCAAACACGTTACTGGCTGAAGATGGCATCGACGCGCTGGAAAAAATGACCAGCATTGCGCCCGATCTGATGATTTGCGATATCGCGATGCCGCGCATGAACGGACTGAAACTGGTTGAACATCTGCGTAACGAGGGTGACCAGATGCCCATTCTGGTGATCTCTGCGACAGAAAATATGGCGGATATCGCCAAAGCATTGCGCCTTGGCGTCCAGGATATCCTGCTTAAACCCGTTAAAGATCTGAACCGGTTACGTGAAACGGTATTAGCGTGCCTCTATCCGAATATGTTTAATTCCCGCGTTGAGGAAGAGGAACGTCTTTTCCAGGACTGGGACGCGCTGGTAAGTGATCCGCCTGCGGCAGCCAAACTGTTGCAAGAACTTCAGCCACCCGTTCAGCAGACTATTTCACACTGCCGAGTAAATTATCGCCAGCTGGTGGCGGCTGACCAGCCTGGGCTGGTGCTGGATATTGCGCCACTGTCTGACTCTGATCTCGCGTTTTATTCTCTGGACGTAACCCGTGCAGGGGATAATGGCGTATTAGCCGCGTTGTTACTTCGTGCGCTATTTAACGGTTTATTGCAGGAACAGTTATCGCATCAGGGACAACGGCTTCCTGAGTTAGGCAGTTTACTCAAACAAGTAAACCAGCTTTTTCGTCAGGCCAATTTACCGGGACAGTTCCCGCTGCTGGTGGGTTATTACCATAGCGGTTTAAAAAATCTTATCCTCGTTTCAGCAGGTCTGAATGCGTCACTGAATACGGGCGAACACCATATTCAGGTGAGTAACGGTGTACCGCTTGGAACACTGGGTACGGCGTACCTTAATCAAATTAGCCACCGTTGTTCCTCATGGCAGTGCCAAATTTGGGGGGCTGGGGGAAGGCTACGCTTAATGTTGTCCACGGAATAAGCAACTGGAGCGTAATTTTAAGATTGCTTTACCTCTGTTTTCTCGGGAGTGCTACTATCGCAGCCCAGAATCATGCGTATTTGTCCTAATTGATCGGCAACGCGTTCTTTTCAGACCCGGACTGTAGGGCGAGGCTGATATACTCAACGCGTTATTTATTGCATAAAAGTTCAAAACTTGAACAAATCAGGAGAATTTGAATGGCTGCCCTAAATTCGAAAGTCAGAAAGGCCGTCATCCCGGTAGCGGGATTGGGGACCAGGATGTTACCAGCAACTAAGGCGATTCCTAAAGAGATGTTGCCTCTGGTTGATAAGCCATTAATTCAGTATGTCGTCAATGAGTGTATTGCAGCCGGCATCACTGAAATTGTGCTGGTTACGCATTCATCAAAAAACTCTATCGAAAACCACTTCGATACAAGTTTTGAACTCGAAGCCATGCTGGAAAAACGTGTTAAGCGTCAGCTGTTAGAAGAAGTTCAGTCTATTTGCCCTCCGCACGTCACCATTATGCAGGTGCGTCAGGGGCTGGCTAAAGGCCTGGGTCACGCGGTGATGTGTGCACACCCGGTTGTCGGTGATGAGCCGGTAGCGGTTATTCTGCCTGACGTTATTCTGGATGAATACGAATCCGATCTTTCCCAGGACAACCTGGCAGAGATGATCAAGCGTTTCGATGAAACGGGTAGCAGCCAGATCATGGTTGAGCCTGTTGATGACGTGACGGCTTACGGCGTGGTTGACTGCAAAGGCGTTAACCTTGAACCAGGCGAAAGCGTACCCATGGTTGGCGTTGTAGAGAAGCCTAAAGCCGACGTAGCGCCTTCTAATCTGGCGGTTGTGGGTCGCTATGTCCTGAGTGCTGAAATCTGGCCTCTGCTGGCGAAAACGCCTCCAGGCGCAGGGGATGAAATCCAGCTGACCGATGCTATCGATATGCTGATCGAGAAAGAGACCGTTGAGGCTTACCATATGAAAGGTAAGAGCCATGACTGCGGTAATAAGCTCGGTTATATGCAGGCTTTCGTTGAATATGGCATTCGCCACAATTCACTGGGTGAAGAATTTAAAGCCTGGCTCAATGAGAGTATGGGTATTAAGAAATAACCCCCCCGGTGTAAATGTCTGAAACCGGTGTGGCGTTGCCCACCGGTTTTTTTATGCCCATAAAACGCCCCGGGGTGCCTGATTGTAAGCATAGCTATATCGATGAATAACGCTTTATGACGTTGTGTAAGAGGATGTTTGCAATAAATTGCGGCCAAAAAAAATCCCGCCAGAAGCGGGATTTTTCTGAATTCGGCGTGATTAATCCTTGATCAGGAAGTCATCCAGCTGTTTACCTTGCTCATCCATAGCTTTCTTGATTACAGCAGGAGTGCGGCCCTGGCCAGTCCAGGTTTTAGTTTCGCCGTTCTCATCAACGTAGCTATATTTAGCAGGACGGGCAGCGCGTTTTGCTTTGGTACCGGTTTTAGCTGCAGCCATGCTGTTCAGCAATTCATTTGGATCGATACCATCAGCAATCAGCATTTCACGATATTGCTGCAGTTTACGAGTACGCTCTTCGATTTCAGCAGCAGCAGCGCTTTCTTCTTCGCGACGTTCATTAACTACAACTTCTAATTTTTCCAGCATTTCTTCGAGCGTTTCAAGGGTACATTCTCTTGCCTGCGCACGAAGAGTACGGATGTTGTTCAGAATTTTAAGTGCTTCGCTCATTGTAGTAATCTCAAACTTATAATGGGGGGTGGTTTGTTGTCCTAATAATAGAGCCATAAATTCAGTTGTGCAATAGCCAGGAATGTAAGGAATTCAAAAAATACTAAATAAAGCCGCTATTATTAATTACGCTAACTTAAATTTCCTCTTCGACTGTGTGTCGCTTGTTATCACGTTAACCTGCTTAACCCCGCCGATTGCATCTTTTTTTTGTGACATTTACCGCAGGAATTATAGTTTCGGCGGATAAATATCAGCCTTTTGTATTAGTTCCAGGCTGGGGTGTTAAGGCAGGAATAGTTAATAAATAGTGAATTTTAATGAACGCTGATGCCACTATAAAAAGAAGTGTTATGTTTGGCTCACCCTATAACATATTCACAAATGAGCTTATCTTTACTCTCTGTTTTAACGGATTATTTTCGTCAGAAGTAGCTGTTTTACACCTTTCAGCAAGGCATCTTCTGTGCGGCCTGTCGCGGAAGACCAGACAAAATATGGTACAATGAATCATCGGTAATATTACACATTGATTAGGGTTTTACGGCCAATGGCACAGCTTTATTTCTACTATTCGGCAATGAATGCCGGCAAATCTACCGCACTGCTGCAATCCTCATACAATTACCAGGAACGAGGGATGCGTACCGTTGTTTATACCGCTGAAATCGACGACCGCTTCGGTGCGGGGAAGGTGAGTTCAAGAATAGGCCTGTCTTCGCCAGCCAGATTGTTTAACCCGCAAACTGACCTGCTGAATGACATCCGCGCTGCGCATGCGTCAGAGCCTATTCATTGCGTTCTGGTTGATGAGAGCCAGTTCCTGACGCGTGAACAGGTTCATGCGCTCTCCGAAGTGGTGGATGAGCTGGATATTCCCGTCCTGTGCTACGGGCTGCGTACGGACTTTCGCGGGGAGCTGTTTGCCGGGAGCCAGTATCTGCTCGCCTGGTCAGATAAGCTCGTTGAACTGAAAACTATCTGCTTCTGCGGACGTAAAGCCAGCATGGTGCTTCGACTCGATCAGGCCGGAAAACCTTATGCAGATGGGGAGCAGGTGGTAATAGGCGGCAATGAACGCTATGTCTCGGTCTGTCGTAAGCATTATAAAGAAGCGCTGTCAGTCGGCTCTCTGACGGCGATTCAGCACGACAACAGAAAATAACCTCTTTGTTATTCAGACATAAAAAACCCGCCTGGAAGGCGGGTTTTTTGCATCAGGCTGTCAGTTAAGCGCTTTTCTTCGCTTTTTTGTCAGCTTTAATGACAGGTGCTTCTGTTTTCACAGCAGCAACGTCACCTTCTTTGAACTCACGACCGTAGTAGGTATCCAGCAGAATCTGTTTCAGCTCGGAAATCAGTGGGTAGCGCGGGTTAGCACCAGTACACTGGTCATCGAATGCATCTTCAGACAGCTTGTCTACGTGAGCGAGGAAGTCAGCTTCCTGAACGCCTGCTTCACGGATAGATTTAGGAATACCCAGTTCAGCTTTCAGGCTTTCCAGCCATGCCAGCAGTTTCTCAATCTTCGCAGCAGTGCGGTCGCCCGGTGCGCTCAGACCAAGGTGGTCAGCGATTTCAGCATAACGACGGCGCGCTTGCGGACGGTCGTACTGGCTGAAAGCCGTCTGCTTGGTTGGGTTGTCGTTGGCGTTATAACGGATAACGTTGCTGATCAACAGGGCGTTCGCCAGACCGTGAGGAATGTGGAACTGTGAACCCAGTTTGTGCGCCATAGAGTGGCAAACACCCAGGAAGGCGTTCGCAAACGCGATACCGGCGATAGTGGCTGCACTGTGGACACGTTCGCGCGCTACAGGGTTCTTAGAACCTTCGTTGTAAGACGCTGGCAGGTTTTCTTTCAGCAGTTTCAGTGCCTGCAGAGCCTGACCGTCAGAGAACTCAGATGCCAGAACAGAAACGTAAGCTTCCAGAGCGTGAGTCACGGCATCCAGACCACCGAAGGCACACAGTGATTTCGGCATTTCCATAACCAGGTTGGCATCAACGATAGCCATATCTGGGGTCAGGGCGTAGTCAGCCAGTGGGTATTTCTGACCGGTTGCATCGTCAGTTACTACTGCAAATGGCGTAACTTCTGAACCCGTACCGGAAGTGGTGGTGACGGCGATCATTTTCGCTTTCACGCCCATTTTCGGGAACTTGTAGATACGTTTACGGATGTCCATAAAGCGCAGCGCCAGTTCTTCGAAGTGGGTTTCTGGATGTTCGTACATAACCCACATAATTTTCGCGGCATCCATTGGGGAACCACCACCCAGAGCGATAATCACATCTGGTTTGAAGGAGTTCGCCAGTTCAGCACCTTTACGCACCACGCTCAGTGTTGGGTCAGCTTCAACTTCAAAGAACACTTCAGTTTCAACGCCAGACGCTTTCAGAACAGAGGTGATCTGGTCAGCGTAGCCGTTGTTGAACAGGAAACGGTCAGTCACGATGAGCGCACGCTTGTGGCCATCAGTAATCACTTCATCCAGCGCGATTGGCAGAGAGCCACGGCGGAAGTAGATAGATTTCGGAAGTTTGTGCCACAACATGTTTTCAGCTCGCTTAGCAACGGTTTTCTTGTTGATCAGATGTTTCGGACCAACGTTTTCAGAGATGGAGTTACCACCCCAGGAACCACAACCCAGAGTCAGGGAAGGTGCGAGTTTGAAGTTGTACAGGTCACCGATACCACCCTGAGAAGCAGGGGTGTTAATCAGGATACGGGCAGTTTTCATCATCTGACCGAAGTGAGCAACACGCTCAGGCTGGTTGTCCTGGTCGGTGTACAGGCAAGAGGTGTGACCGATACCGCCCATGGCAACCAGTTTCTCGGCTTTCTCTACCGCGTCTTCGAAATCTTTCGCACGGTACATGGCAAGCGTAGGAGACAGTTTTTCGTGAGCAAACGGCTCGCTTTCGTCGACAACTTTTACTTCACCGATCAGGATCTTGGTGGTTGCCGGAACGATAAGGCCTGCGAGTTCAGCAATTTTATAGGCGGGTTGACCTACGATAGCGGCGTTCAGTGCGCCATTTTTCAGAATGATGTCCTGAACCGCTTTCAGCTCTTTACCCTGCAGCAGGTAGCCGCCGTGGCTGGCGAAACGCTCGCGTACAGCGTCGTATACGGAATCAACCACAACAACAGACTGTTCAGATGCACAGATAACGCCGTTATCGAAGGTTTTAGACATCAGTACAGAAGCAACGGCACGTTTGATATCAGCAGTTTCGTCGATAACAACAGGGGTGTTACCCGCGCCAACACCGATGGCAGGTTTACCGGAGCTGTATGCAGCTTTAACCATGCCAGGACCACCGGTCGCCAGGATCAGGTTAATGTCAGGATGGTGCATCAGTGCGTTGGACAGCTCAACGGAAGGTTGGTCGATCCAGCCAATCAGATCTTTTGGTGCGCCTGCGGCAATCGCAGCCTGCAGAACGATATCTGCTGCCTTGTTGGTCGCATCTTTTGCACGTGGATGTGGAGAGAAGATAATTGCGTTACGCGTCTTCAGGCTGATCAGAGATTTGAAGATAGCCGTTGAAGTTGGGTTAGTCGTTGGAACAATACCGCAGATAATACCGATAGGTTCAGCGATGGTGATCGTGCCGAAGGTGTCGTCTTCAGACAGCACGCCACAGGTTTTCTCATCTTTATAGGCGTTGTAGATATACTCTGAAGCAAAGTGGTTTTTGATCACTTTATCTTCAACGATACCCATGCCAGATTCGGCAACGGCCATTTTAGCGAGAGGGATTCGAGCATCTGCAGCAGCCAGAGCGGCAGCGCGGAAGATTTTATCAACCTGTTCTTGGGTGAAATTGGCATATTCACGCTGGGCTTTTTTAACGCGCTCGACGAGGGCGTTCAGTTCAGCGATATTAGTAACAGCCATAATGCTCTCCTGATAATGTTTTAAACTCTTTTAGTAAACCAGCGCTCGATACGTCAGACAGTATAGACAGTGCCAATACGACTTGCGTTACATAAAGTAAAACAATAGGTTACTTTATGCTCCAGCACACTAATTTACTAAAAGAGCCTTACCTTAGCATCATCCCTTTTTGACAGGTGACCTTCCTGGGGGGCGTAATCAAGATTACTCACTTCTGAGTACGGAAATCATGATCTGCGTCAATTTCTCCCCAAGCTGATACCTTTCAGCAGGGTTATTTCATGGATATTTTTCCACTGTTAATTAATTAAGTAACTATTGGAAGTGGTGGCATCAATGATTCAACATATGTTTAACATTCTGAAATGCTAACGTTTTGGCACAGATTTCTGGTGAAGTATGCTAATAAAAAGCGTATCTTCAGCGCGATTTTTCATGACAACGTTGTCAGTCCCGGGCATGTGCAAAGGCGGAGCAAAACGTGATCCAAACGCTCTTTGATTTTCCAACGTATTTCAAATTTTTTATCGGTTTGTTTGCCCTGGTTAACCCGGTGGGTATCATTCCTGTCTTTATTAGTATGACCAGTTACCAGACGGCGGCGGCCCGGAACAAAACCAATCTCACCGCTAACCTGTCTGTGGCGATCATCTTGCTCACCTCGCTTTTCCTGGGGGATGCCATTCTCCAGGTCTTCGGTATCTCCATCGACTCCTTCCGCATTGCGGGTGGGATCCTGGTGGTGACCATCGCCATGTCGATGATCAGCGGTAAGCTGGGCGAGGATAAACAGAACAAGCAGGAGAAGTCAGAAACCGCGATACGCGAAAGTATCGGCGTGGTGCCACTGGCTTTACCGCTCATGGCCGGTCCCGGTGCCATCAGTTCAACCATTGTCTGGGGCACGCGTTACCATAGCCTCATGCACCTGATTGGCTTTTCTGTCGCCATTGCGCTTTTCGCGCTCTGCTGTTGGGGTGTATTCCGCATGGCGCCATGGCTGGTACGCCTGTTGGGACAGACGGGGATTAACGTCATCACCCGTATCATGGGGTTGTTGTTGATGGCGTTAGGGATCGAATTCATTGTCACCGGTATTAAAAGCATTTTCCCCGGCTTGTTACACTAATATTTCGAATGAAAGAACGGAGCTACGGCTCCGTTTTTTTTACGTGAATATCAGCAAATCATATAACTAAAGTTGAAATGCTCACATATCATAATAAATTCTACTAATAATGTTCATTTCTTTTATTTCAAAGAGTTATGAATTTCGCACAATCCCGCCTGCACAGAAAATCTTCGAACGCTCTGTTATTTTACTCACACGATACTCTGGGGCTTGCTGAGAGATAACCGAAATGTTATTAGTAATTTCAACTTTCCCTTAGAGGAATGTGCTAAATAATGATCAGTTGTTAAATTTTTGTACAAAATCACTCAAAAGTAGCGCAGCGACGCGCGAGTAGAGGAAGTTTTCTCTACCTTATTGAATAACCGGTGTTTTTACCGGATTTCGATGTCTGGCAGGACTGCCCCCAACGATACGACGTACTTCGTAAAAGAGAATTGCTTAACAAATTTGCAAAATGTATTGGCGCGCGTTTACGCCATTTGATACTTTCCGGCCTATTATTTTGCAGCATAAAACAATCAGATGAGAATTATTTTCATATAGCTCTCTTCTCAGATATCCAGCTCAGGTCTCAAACAGGGGAGGCCTGTGAAGAATCGACGCAAGACGGCCATACGAGCAGTCAGTAATAAAAAAGTCGGTGATAGCAAGTAGTAAAAGAAGAACCTGACAGCAGCAAAAAAAACTCCTGCGCTGTACAGGCCCCAACAGGGGAATAGACAGCTGGCGAAAGCCAGTAATTATAATGAGTGGAGTACCAACACAATGTCCATCATCACAAAAAAAAATCTGGTAGCGGCGGGGATTTTAACTGCGCTAATCGCGGGCAATGCTGCAATGGCTGCGGACGTTCCTGCAGGAGTACAACTGGCGGAAAAACAGACGCTGGTGCGTAACAACGGTGCGGAAGTTCAGTCTCTTGACCCGCACAAAATTGAAGGTGTTCCTGAGTCAAACGTTAACCGTGACCTGTTCGAAGGTCTACTGGTGACTGACGTTGACGGCCACCCGGCACCGGGTGTGGCAGAAAAGTGGGAAAATAAAGATTTTAAAGTCTGGACCTTCCATCTGCGTAAAGATGCCAAATGGTCCGACGGTACGCCGGTTACCGCCGAAGATTTCGTGTATAGCTGGCAGCGCCTGGCGAATCCAAATACCGCCTCTCCGTATGCGAGCTATCTGCAATATGGCCACATCGCCAATATCGATGACATCATCGCCGGTAAAAAGCCGGTCACCGACCTGGGCGTGAAAGCGATCGATGCCAATACCTTTGAAGTGACGTTGAGCGAACCTGTTCCGTACTTCTATAAGTTGCTGGTTCACCCATCCGTTTCCCCGGTACCAAAATCCGCTGTGGAAAAATTTGGTGAAAAATGGACGCAACCTGCCAATATCGTGACCAACGGTGCCTATAAGCTGAAAGACTGGGTGGTCAACGAACGTATGGTCCTGGAGCGTAACCCGCAATACTGGGATAACGCGAAGACCGTGATTAATCAGGTCACCTACCTGCCAATCTCTTCTGAAGTAACGGATGTTAACCGCTACCGTAGCGGTGAAATCGACATGACCTATAACAACATGCCGATTGAACTGTTCCAGAAGCTGAAAAAAGAGATCCCGAAAGAAGTTCACGTCGACCCATACCTGTGCACCTATTACTACGAAATCAACAACCAGAAAGCACCGTTCACCGACGTACGCGTTCGTACTGCGCTGAAGCTGGCACTGGATCGCGATATTATCGTGAACAAAGTGAAAAACCAGGGCGATCTCCCGGCGTATAGCTACACCCCTCCTTATACCGATGGAATGAAACTGGTTGAGCCTGAATGGTTCAAGTGGTCACAGGAAAAACGTAACGAAGAAGCGAAAAAGCTGCTGGCTGAAGCGGGCTACACTGCCGATAAGCCATTAACGTTTAACCTGCTGTACAACACGTCAGATCTGCATAAAAAACTGGCTATCGCCGTCGCGTCTATCTGGAAGAAAAACCTGGGCGTCAACGTTAAGCTGGAAAACCAGGAGTGGAAAACCTTCCTCGATACGCGTCATCAGGGAACCTTCGACGTGGCGCGTGCAGGCTGGTGTGCGGACTATAACGAACCGACCTCCTTCCTGAACACGATGCTCAGCGACAGTTCAAACAACACTGCGCACTATAAGAGCCCGGCGTTCGACAAGATCATCGCTGATACGCTGAAAGTGTCTGACGATGCGCAACGCGCAGAATTGTACGCGAAATCTGAAGAGCAGCTCGATAAAGACTCTGCAATCGTACCGGTTTACTACTACGTTAACGCCCGTCTGGTGAAACCGTGGGTAGGGGGTTATACCGGTAAAGACCCGTTGGATAATATTTCCGTTAAGAATCTTTATATTATCAAGCATTAATGGCAATACGTGGGGTGAGCCTGGCTTGCCCCACTGTGTCTACTTTGTAACATTCATCAGGCACACGCCAGAAGGTACGGGCAATGTTGAAATTTATCCTGCGTCGCTGTCTAGAAGCGATACCAACGTTATTTATTCTAATTACGATTTCCTTCTTTATGATGCGTCTCGCACCGGGAAGTCCATTTACCGGTGAACGTACGCTGCCGCCGGAAGTTATGGCGAATATCGAGGCGAAGTATCACTTAAACGATCCCATCACTACCCAATACTTCAATTATTTGAAGCAGCTGGCGCACGGTGATTTTGGACCGTCATTTAAATATAAAGACTATTCCGTAAACGACCTGGTGGCCTCCAGCTTCCCGGTTTCGGCAAAACTGGGTGCTGCGGCATTCATTCTGGCCGTCGTTCTCGGGGTCACCGCAGGCGTTATCGCCGCGCTCAGACAAAATACCAAATGGGATTATGCCGTAATGGGGGTGGCAATGACCGGGGTAGTGATACCCAGCTTCGTTGTCGCGCCATTACTGGTGATGATATTTGCCATTACGCTGAAGTGGCTGCCTGGCGGCGGCTGGAACGGCGGGGCTCTGAAGTTCATGATTTTGCCAATGGTGGCATTATCTCTGGCCTATATCGCCAGTATCGCGCGTATCACCCGTGGTTCTATGATCGAAGTGCTGCATTCGAACTTCATCCGCACCGCGCGCGCGAAAGGGCTGCCGATGCGCCGGATTATCTTCCGCCATGCGCTCAAGCCGGCGCTGCTGCCGGTGCTCTCCTATATGGGGCCTGCATTCGTTGGGATCATCACGGGCTCGATGGTTATCGAAACCATCTACGGCCTGCCGGGCATTGGTCAGCTGTTCGTTAACGGCGCGCTCAACCGCGACTATTCGCTGGTACTGAGCCTGACGATCCTCGTTGGTGCGCTCACCATTCTCTTTAACGCGATCGTTGATGTGCTGTATGCCGTCATCGACCCGAAAATCCGTTACTAACTGGAGCACGCCATGATGTTGAGTAAGAAAAACAGCGAGGCGCTGGAAAACTTCAGTGAAAAACTGGAAGTGGAAGGTCGTAGTCTCTGGCAGGATGCACGCCGTCGCTTTATGCACAACCGTGCCGCCGTCGCCAGTCTGGTGGTTCTGGTGATCATCGCGCTGTTTGTGACCCTGGCACCGATGCTGTCGCAATTTACCTATTTCGATACGGACTGGGGCATGATGTCCAGCGCGCCGGATATGGAATCCGGTCACTATTTCGGGACCGACTCATCCGGCCGTGATCTGCTGGTGCGCGTCGCGATTGGGGGGCGTATCTCGTTGATGGTCGGTATCGCCGCCGCGCTGGTGGCGGTAATTCTGGGTACGCTCTACGGCTCACTTTCCGGCTACCTTGGCGGCAAAGTGGACTCAGTGATGATGCGTTTGCTGGAAATCCTGAACTCCTTCCCGTTTATGTTCTTCGTCATTCTGCTGGTGACCTTCTTCGGCCAGAACATTCTGTTGATTTTCGTGGCCATCGGGATGGTTTCCTGGCTGGATATGGCGCGTATCGTACGCGGCCAGACGCTGAGCCTGAAACGTAAAGAATTTATCGAAGCCGCGCAGGTTGGTGGCGTATCTACCCGAAATATCGTGGTTCGCCATATTGTTCCTAACGTGCTGGGGGTGGTTGTGGTCTATGCCTCACTGCTGGTGCCAAGCATGATCCTGTTTGAATCCTTCCTCAGCTTCCTGGGGCTGGGTACGCAGGAACCACTGAGCAGCTGGGGCGCGCTGTTGAGCGATGGTGCAAACTCGATGGAAGTGTCACCGTGGCTGTTGCTCTACCCGGCGGGTTTCCTGGTGGTCACACTGTTTTGTTTCAACTTTATCGGCGATGGCCTGCGTGATGCCCTCGACCCGAAAGACCGTTAAGGAGCGCCGTCATGACAATTATTGAAACGGCCACTGCGCCACAGGCGCAACAGCAGAGCAATCTTCTGCTGGACGTAAAAGACCTCCGTGTGACCTTTAAAACCCCTGACGGGGATGTTACCGCCGTCAACGATCTCAACTTCAACCTGAGCGCGGGTGAAACGCTTGGGATTGTCGGTGAATCCGGCTCCGGAAAATCCCAGACCGCCTTTGCGTTGATGGGCCTGCTGGCATCTAACGGTGTGATTGGCGGTTCCGCAAAATTCAATGGTCGCGAAATCCTCAACCTGCCGGAGCACGAGCTGAACAAGCTGCGTGCCGAGCAGATTTCGATGATTTTCCAGGACCCGATGACCTCGCTGAACCCGTATATGCGCGTCGGTGAGCAGCTGATGGAAGTCCTGATGCTGCATAAAGGTCTGGGGAAAGCGGAAGCGTTTGAGGAATCCGTCAAAATGCTGGATGCGGTAAAAATGCCGGAAGCGCGTAAGCGCATGCGCATGTTTCCTCACGAATTCTCCGGCGGTATGCGTCAGCGCGTGATGATTGCTATGGCACTGCTGTGCCGGCCAAAACTGCTGATTGCCGATGAACCGACTACCGCACTGGACGTTACCGTTCAGGCGCAAATCATGACCCTGCTGAACGAGCTTAAGCGTGAGTTCAACACGGCGATTATCATGATTACCCACGATCTGGGTGTTGTTGCCGGTATCTGTGACAAAGTACTGGTGATGTATGCCGGTCGTACGATGGAATACGGCAAAGCGCGTGACGTGTTCTATCAGCCTGCCCATCCATACTCCATTGGCCTGCTGAACGCGGTGCCGCGGCTTGATGCGGAAGGGGAATCCCTGCTCACCATTCCGGGCAACCCGCCAAACCTGCTGCGTCTGCCAAAAGGCTGTCCGTTCCAGCCACGCTGTCCGCATGCGATGGAAATCTGCAACAGCGCGCCGCCGCTGGAAGCATTTGCACCAGGCCGTCTGCGCGCCTGCTTTAAGCCGCAGGAGGAGCTGGTATGAACGCATTAGATGAAAAACGCAATGTGCTGCTCGAAATCGCTGACCTTAAGGTGCATTTCGATATTAAGGATGGTAAACAGTGGTTCTGGCAGCCGCCGAAAACCCTGAAAGCCGTGGATGGCGTCACCCTGCGTCTGTACGAGGGGGAGACCCTGGGGGTCGTGGGCGAGTCCGGCTGTGGGAAATCCACTTTCGCACGTGCCATAATCGGCCTGGTCAAAGCTACCGACGGAAAAGTGGCGTGGCTGGGTAAAGACCTTCTGGGGATGAAGCCCGACGAGTGGCGCGACGTGCGAAGCGACATCCAGATGATTTTCCAGGATCCGCTGGCATCACTTAACCCGCGTATGACCATCGGAGAGATTATTGCCGAGCCGCTGCGCACCTATCATCCTAAGATGCCGCGTCAGGAAGTCCGTGACCGCGTAAAGGCGATGATGCTGAAAGTGGGGCTGTTGCCTAACCTCATTAACCGTTATCCGCACGAATTCTCCGGCGGTCAGTGTCAGCGAATTGGTATTGCGCGTGCGCTGATCCTTGAGCCGAAGCTGATTATCTGTGATGAACCGGTTTCCGCGCTGGACGTTTCCATTCAGGCGCAGGTGGTTAACCTGCTGCAGAAGCTGCAGCGCGAGATGGGGCTGTCGCTGATCTTCATTGCGCACGATCTGGCCGTGGTAAAACACATTTCTGACCGTGTACTGGTGATGTATCTGGGTCATGCCGTGGAGCTGGGCACGTATGATGAGGTGTACCACAATCCGCTGCACCCTTACACCAAAGCACTGATGTCTGCAGTACCCATCCCCGATCCCGATCTGGAGAAAAATAAAACGATCCAGCTTCTCGAAGGAGAATTGCCTTCACCAATTAACCCGCCGTCAGGTTGCGTCTTCCGTACGCGCTGCCCGATGGCCGGGCCGGAATGTGCGAAAACACGACCGGTTCTGGAAGGCAGTTTCCGACATGCGGTTTCCTGCCTGAAAGTAGACCCGTTATAATCGCAAGGGCTGACATGATGTCAGCCCTTATTTATTGCGAGGTTACCGTGTCGCGTTTATTCACTTCAGCCCGTCGACGGCTCTATCATCTTTTATTCGATCCAGAAACGGTATCGGGACGCCGTTTTGAGGGACTCTGCGCGCTGTTTGCGTTACTCAGCGTCATTGTCATCTTTATTGAATCCGGTGTCGGGACACAATATCACCTGACATTTGATGAATGGCATGCCTTTGTCTGGCTTGAACTGGCGATCACCCTGGTCTTTACCGCTGAGTATATTCTGCGGGTCGTTTGCTGGCCCAATCCGGCAAAGTACGTATTCAGCTTCTGGGGTTTTATCGATTTAGCGACTATCCTGCCGCTCTATGTCATGTGGCTATGGCCAGAAATCAGTCTCAACTATGTTTTCGCCTGGCGCGCCATGCGCGTGATTCGCGTATTGCGAATTCTTAAATTGCTGCGTTTTATGCCGTCGCTGCGCGTATTCTGGAGTGCCATCGTTAGCGCACGACATCAGCTTATTCTGTTTTACTCGTTTATTGCCATTGTGATGATTGTTTTCGGCGCGCTGATGTATTTGATAGAAGGGCCCAAATACGGCTTCACAACGCTCAACGCATCCGTCTACTGGGCTATCGTGACCGTGACGACCGTGGGGTACGGTGATATCACACCCCATACGCCGCTGGGGCGCATAGTGGCATCCGTGCTCATTCTGATTGGGTATTCGGTGATTGCTATCCCGACGGGGTTAATTACCACGCACATGAGCAGTGCATTTCAAAGCCATAAAGCGCAGCGTAAATGTCCGCGCTGTCATCAGGGTGAGCATGAGCAGAGCGCGCGGTTTTGCAACCGTTGTGGGAGCGAGTTACCGAAGTAAATAAAAAAGGCTGCCATCGCAGCCTTTTTTATTATTCGCGCCAGAGAATGTGGCACAGCTTGTGGTCTTTCTCCCGGCAGAGCAGGACGCGAGCGAAAATGTCGTTAATTTCCCCACCATCTTCGTCAGCCAGCCCAATCACCACTTCGGCAAAGAAGTCAGGATTCAGGTCGAAATCCACATGTTCAGCCCAGTCCTCTGCAGGGTCGAACAATTCGGCACCGCCGCGCTCTTCGAACTGCAGATTAAAGAGGATCACGTCTGCGGGATCGAGGTTATCAACCGCCAGTTCGAGAAAAATGTCATAGGCCTGCTCGAGCGTTTCGTCTTCGGTCAGGCGATTGTTCAGATCCATTTCCATGATGACTACCTGTTTAACATCGTTGGGCACGTTTTACAGCAACGGACTAAAGAAGTAAAACAGTCGTTCAGCTATTCTCTGCCACAGCGGGCGTTTTACCCACAGCCTGGCATCCAGCAGCCGCGAGCGGGAGATATAATCATCCTGCACCGCCGCCAGGTCACCGCCAAATCCGGCGTCATCAATCACCAGGGTGATTTCAAAGTTCAGCCACAGGCTGCGCATATCGAGGTTTACCGTGCCCACCAGGCTTAATTCGCCGTCGACAAGCACGCTCTTGGTGTGCAGCAGCCCGCCTTCAAACTGGTATATTTTCACCCCGGCGGCCAGCAGTTCGCTAAAGAAGGCGCGGCTGGCCCAGCCCACCAGAAGCGAGTCATTTTTGCGGGGCAAAATGATACTCACATCGACACCACGCTGTGCTGCGGTACAGATCGCGTGCAGCAGGTCATCGCTGGGGACGAAGTAGGGCGTCGTCATGATCAAATATTCACGCGCTGAGTAGGTAGCCGTCAGCAGCGCCTGATGAATTAAGTCCTCCGGGAATCCCGGCCCGGAGGCAATGGTATGAATAGTATGACCGCTGGCCTCTTCAAACGGCATGATGTTGCCATCTGGCGGCGGCGGCAGAATACGCTTGCCGGTCTCTATCTCCCAGTCGCAGGAGTACACGATTCCCATCGAGGTGGCAATCGGCCCCTCCATTCGTGCCATCAGATCCACCCATTGCCCGACGCCGGAGTCCTGTTTAAAGAAGCGCGGGTCAACCATGTTCATACTGCCGGTGTAGGCAATATAATTATCAATCATGATCATTTTACGGTGCTGGCGAAGGTCCATCCGGCGCAGAAAGACGCGCAGGAGATTTACCTTTAGCGCCTCAACCACTTCGATACCGGCATTACGCATCATGCCTGCCCAGGGGCTGCGGAAAAAGGCCACGCTGCCTGCGGAGTCCAGCATCAGACGGCAGTGGATCCCCCGACGCGCGGCCGCCATCAGGGATTCAGCGACCTGGTCGGCCATGCCGCCGGGCTGCCAGATATAGAACACCATCTCAATGTTATGGCGAGCAAGCTGGATATCGCGGATCAACGCCTGCATCACGTCATCGGAGGAGGTCAGAAGCTGGAGCTGGTTCCCCTTAACGCCGCCAATCCCCTGACGCCGTTCGCAGAGCTTAAACAGCGAGGAGGCGACGCTGCTGTTCTCCTCGGCAAAGATATGTTCGCAGGCTTTAAGATCGTTAAGCCACTTCGCGGTGGAAGGCCACATGGCACGCGCCCGCTCGGCCCGGCGTTTACCCAGATGAAGCTCACCGAAAGAGAGATAGGCAATAATTCCCACCAGCGGGAGGATGTAAATGATCAGAAGCCAGGCCATGGCAGAGGGTACGGCTCTGCGCTTCATCAGGATGCGTAATGTCACACCCGCGATTAACAGCCAGTATCCCAAAATGACCAGCCAACTCACCACGGTGTAGAAGGTTGTCATGGTTAAAAAATCCTTTTGAAAGCGTATTGTTATGAGTGTACGCATCAGGATTCATCTGGCAAATAAAAACGCCAGGTAAAAGCGCTGGTTTGCTGCCGGGTTGGGTTTATAATGGCGGCTCTGTTTGAGAAAGAGTTGTAGACATGAAGCGCAGTAGAACAGAAGTAGGGCGCTGGCGCATGTTGCGACAGGTGAGTCGTCGTAAGGCTCGTTGGCTGGAAGCACAATCCCGCCGCAATATGCGTATCCACGCCATCAGAAAATGTGGATTGAACAGGCACCGCAACGCGTTGCTGTTCGCCGTCCAGGATATCTGAAAACCCTGAGGGCACCGCAAGGTGCCCGCTGATTTTATAGTGTCTTATTTAGAGAATATCGTTATTGCTGCGTTATTCCGGTGATGTTTAGCAAAAGGAGGGAGAGGTGTTTGCGGAGTTTGGCGTACTGAATTTCTGGACGTATGTTGTTGGCGCATTTTTTATTGTGCTGGTGCCGGGCCCGAATACCCTGTTTGTGTTGAAGACCGGGATCGGTCACGGCGTTAAAAAAGGATATCTTGCCGCCACAGGTGTGTTTATCGGCGATGCGGTTCTGATGTTTCTCGCCTGGGCCGGTGTCGCGGCTTTAATCCAGACCACGCCTGTACTGTTTAATATCGTACGCTATCTGGGTGCTTTCTATTTACTCTGGCTGGGCGGCAAAATGCTCTGGTCGGTGATTAACCGTCAGAATCATGCTCACGAGAGCGGAACTGAACCTGCCAGTATGATCATGAAACGCGCCCTGGTACTGAGCCTGACGAATCCAAAAGCGATTCTGTTCTACGTTTCGTTCTTTGTGCAGTTTATTGACGTGAATGCACAAAATACCGGGACCTCTTTCCTGATCCTCGCCACCACGCTTGAGTTGATTAGCTTTATGTACATGAGCTTTCTGATCTTCTCCGGTGCGTTTGTCACGCGTTATCTGAAAACCAAAAAGAAACTGGCAAAGCTGGGGAACGGGCTGATAGGGCTGCTGTTTGTCGGATTTGCGGCGCGGTTAGCGTCACTGCATTGATGTGAAGAAAGGCTCCTGAGGGAGCCTTTTTAATGTCTGGCGTAACTGGAAAGCCGCGCCAGACAAGGCTTCACGTTTTACTACTAGCAGTCAAAAGCCATAAAAAGCGGCTAGGGTGTGGACACATTGTGGACACTCTGACCACCATTTGCACCCTTCAACGGGTTAAGCGAAATCGCGTCCTGCAGGTACTGAGGAGCGAAGTGCGCATAGACCATTGTCTGCGCAATTTTCGTATGACCTAAGATCCTCTGCAGTGTAATGATGTTGCCTCCGTTAATCATAAAGTGCGTGGCGAAAGAGTGTCGTAGCGCATGTGTTGCTTGTCCCGCCGGTAAATCGGGCTTAACCTCTTTGAGGGTTCGCCTGAAGTCAGCATAACTGGCCTCAGGAAACAGAAAGCCTCGTGTTTTGCCGACTACATAAGCCGCAACATCATCAGAGATCGGGACCGTGCGCGGTGTGTTGGTTTTCGTCTTAACGAAAGACACCCGGTTATGAATCACGTTCTCCGCCTTTAACCGTGCCGCTTCTCCCCATCTTGCCCCGGTACTCAAACACAAAACCGCAATTTTACGATTATCACCTGAGAGCGCTGCTAGTAAGGCGTCAATTTCTTCAAGAGTGAGATAGCCCGTTTCGGCTGTCTGCTCTTTCAGTTTTTTGAATCCCCTGAATGGATGCTCACCGTTATACAGTTCTGACTCAATCAGGGTTGTAAACATCCCACCTAGCGTGATCAGGTCGCGGTTGATGGTGGTTGGCTTAATACCTTCACCCCGGCGTTGAGCACAATATTGCGTTATCAGGCTCTTGGTGATCTGGAAAGCGCACGGATTTCCGGTCATCGTTTCGAAACGCTCAATTTTCCTGAGATAAGATTGACCGTGTTCCTCATGTTTACCTTTCAGCTTCCACCACAACTCTTTCAGTTCCGACAATTGGCGTTTGTCCGTTGGTTTTGAAAGCCATTCCTTTGAGTGATGGTTATATTGAGTATGCTTTTCAAAAGCCATCGCCTCGCTTTTCTTGTCGAACTTCCGACGGATGCGTTTTCCGTTACGCCCAGCCGGTCTAATGTCCACTTCATATCGACCATCATCGAGCTTTTTAACAGACATAAAGCCTCCCGATGATGTTACTGCGTACTTCAATTTCCTGATTTAGATAACAAAAACTCACAGTGCATTTTCTGCACAAATAAGCCCCGTAGATGGTTAGCCAGTTTTCTGGTCTGAGTGGGGTGACGTTGTTGTCTGCTGCCCAAAGTGCGCGAGAGCCGGTGCAATTTGCCCAGCTTCAGGTGTTATTTGATCGGCCATGAACCACAACGTGTACTTTGTGAACCGGGGGTGTTGCAGGATTTTCATGATTTGCTCAACTCCGGGCTTTTTGTCTCCGGACTCATAACCAGCAAGAGAGCTATAGGCTATTCCTGTTAACTCACTGAATTGCCTCTTATTTAATCTCTCTGATTCTCTAATCAGCTTTATCTTCTCAAATACCGGGGTTGACATAGTTACTCCTATGGAAGAATATTGCCCCTATCGGGATGTTTTACTCTTATTGGGTTATCTAGTGAGAGCAATTAAAGCCCATTAAGAGCAATTAATCACACTAAAGGAGAATCGTAGCAGATGAACAACCAGCTTGTAAGTAGAACAGATGCGGTTCCATACCAGGAATTCGCGCGCCTTATTGGTAAAACCCCTGCAGCCGTTAAAGGCATGATTGAAAAGGGCAAGCTGCCTGTAGTCGAGATGACTGATCCACAGTCAACTAGTGGACGCGCAGGGGAATATTGGGTTTACCTGCCAGCTTGGAACAAGGGCATGAAGATGGCCTATGACAGCCGCCCGAAGGAAATTAGAGATGGTTGGCTGATGTGGCTCGGATTAGGTGAGCCAGTATGAAGAATGAACCTCGCTGTATCGCACAGCTGCTTCGAAGAGAAAGTCCTAAACCTACCAACTTCACTATCACTCACGGTCGTGGACGTAAGGGCATCATCATCCGAACCCGAAAGCCGGGCGTTATCGAGAAGCTTCGTCGCCTGGTCAAAAAGAGAGGACTGTGGTTATGACGGTAATGACACTTGATGTGATCCAGAAACAACCAACAGCGCTTCGTGGTCTGGTCTGCAAGTATCTGGCTCAGCCTCGCTGGCAAGACACTTGCGATTTTTACAATCAGATGATGGAACGGGAGCGTCTTACGGTTTGTTTCCACGCTCAATTAAAACAGCGTCACTCTGTCATGCGCTTAGAGGAAATGACCGAAGCCGATCGTGAGCGTCTTGTTTGCGCGCTTGATGAATTGAGAAATGCATTCACCCGGTATCGCCAACTTGGCACGTCAAAAGCAACTTTCATCAGCCGCCTGACCGTCAGCCAAAGACGCTCATTGTTTCTTCATGCGGGACTGACAGAGCAGGAATTTATGATGCCGCACTGGCGTTTGAATGAGGAGGACTGTTATTGGCGTGACAAACTTTTCCGCGCTCTGCGAGAGTTGTTCAGCCTTTTTGAGTACGCACCAACCATTTTAACCTCAGTAAAACCTGAGCAGTATTTACATTAATTAATCTGGATTCGTTTTATTACGCGCCTTACAGCGTGGGGACTCCTTTTGTCCGGAGATAGGCAAATGCAAAAACAAAATACAGCGCAGCGGGGGATGTATTCGGCACATCTGGCGCAGGCAGTAAGCGAGGCACAGCGCGACACGGCGACCCGTTTCTCTTCTCAGTTTGACGGACTTATCGCGTACATCAGTAAGTCAGAACTTAATCGCACCGAGATTATCGAGTTATTAGGGCAGGAGTCGGAAAAGTTACACAACTCAATTTTCGGTAGAGCTGGCTAACCACTTTTAACAGGAAGCAAAAATGAGCATACGCATCGAGATTAATAACCAATACGTCATCACTAGTGACCGCTATCAATTCATTTTGCAGGAAAAAAAGACCGCTACATCCGGGAAGAATGAAGGTAAGGAATGGTTGGACGTTGTGGGTTACTACCCAACTATCCCTAAGCTTATCTCAGGCTTGGTTTTGCATGATCTTTTGACCAGCGATCTTACCGGCTTCTCAGCTTTGGAAGCTCGGATTGAACGCATGGGGAAGCAATGTCTGGACGCTTTTAAATAATATGTCCAACGAACCTCGGGGGCGTGTTGCCCCCTCGCCACCACCACCATTTTTGAAGGGCGCCAGTGATTCATTCGTTGGTGCTTATCCCTGGAATAACGTCACCAAAGAGGCCATTGGCCGCGACAGACCCCTTACACGTGCCGAACTCCGTCAGGTGCAAGGTGTTTTAAACCGGATTGACCGTCTGCCGTTTTTCCTGCAAACGCTGTTTACATCGCGTTATAACTTCATCCGCCGTAAAAAGAGCCCTTTAGGTGGGCTGTATTTCCTTAAAAACACGTTTGAGCGCAAGCTGCTGCCACGTCTTGAGCGTGTTAATGAGCTGTGCGGGATGAATGAAACCGCCTCGATTGGGTTTCTGTCCGAGCGCGACCAGTATGCGCGCTTACCAGATATGAATGACAAAGAGCTCAGGAAATTTGCGGCCAGAATTGCCTCTCAGCTCTGGAGCAAATACGAGGAGTTAAGCGACGCATGGGCGGAGGCTTACGGCGGGAAAGAGACACTTTTCACCGATGAAGCTCAGTCGCACCTATACGGGCAAGTGGCCGGTATTGCTCGCGCATTTAACATCACCCCGATGTTCTGGAAAAAATACCGTAAGGGTCAGATGACGATCCGCATGGCATTTTCCGCTATTTCACGACTGATTAAAGACGAGTGGTGGGTCAACCAGCTCAAGGCGCAGCGGATGCGCTGGCGCGAGGCGCTGCTCATCGCAGCAGGTGAGGTCAACAAAGACCGTTCACCTTACGCAAGCAAAATAGCGATCCGCGATGTTCACGCGCGCCGTCTGGCTAATCTCGAATACCTGAAATCCTGCGAGCTGGAAAACAAAATCACCGGCGAACGTATTGACCTCATAAGCAAGGTCATGGGGAGTATTTCGAACCCTGAAATACGTCGTATGGAGCTGATGAATACTATCGCCGGGATTGAACGCTACGCGACCAGCGTTGGTGACGTGGGAATGTTTATCACGTTGACCACGCCATCGAAGTATCACCCGACCCGTCAGGTTGGCAAAGGTGAAAGCAAAACGGTGCAGCTCAATCACGGCTGGAACGAAACAGCATTCACACCCAAAGACGGCCAGCGCTATCTGTGCCGAATCTGGAGCCTGATGCGTACAGCTTTCAAAGATAACGATTTAGAGGTTTACGGGATGCGCGTTGTCGAACCGCACCATGACGGCACGCCACACTGGCACATGATGCTGTTTTGCAAACCCGGTCAGCGTAAAGCCATTAACGAAATTATGCGTCGTTATGCCCTCAAAGAGGACGGACACGAAAAGGGCGCGGCAAAACAGCGCTTTGAGTCACGCCATCTTAATCAGGGCGGAGCGGCGGGTTATATCGCTAAATACATTGCAAAAAATATCGACGGTTACGCGCTCGACGGCCAGCTCGATAATGACACCGGCAAGCCTCTAAAAGACACGGCCGCAGCCGTCACCGCATGGGCGTCAACATGGCGCATCCCTCAGTTTAAACCGATTGGTCTCCCGACGATGGGCGCTTACCGCGAACTGCGCAAACTGCCACGTGGGGTGAGTATTGCCTGCGAGTTTGACGACAGGGTCGAGGCCGCGCGAGCTGCTGCAGATGAGGGTGACTTTGAGCGGTACATCATCGCGCAGGGTGGGGCAAACATGCCGCGTGATGCTCAGGCCGTCAGGGTCGCCCGTAAGGTGACGGATGAGGTTAACGAGTACGAGGAAGATATCGAGAGGGTGGTCGGTATTTATGCCCCTCATCTCGGGACTGACCGTGTCCATGTAACCCGTACAGCCGAATGGCGTATCGTTCCAAAGGTTTTGGCCGTTGAGCCTTTGACCTTAAAAAGCGGCTCTGCCGCGCCTCGGAGTCCTGTCAATAACTGTGGAAAGCTCTTCGGCGGTAGTGATCCAGTTATGACACCCTCACCGTCTGAGCAAGCCGCAGCGGTGTTAAATCTCATTGATGCTGGAGTCGTCGATTGGAACGACCCGGACGTCGTGAAGGTGCTCAGGGACGCGCTAAAGGCGGGGGCTAAACCTCAAAACAGACAGCAAAGAAACAGAGCACCATTAAAACAGGACGACCTCGCCCCTTCAGGTCGTTTGACCGAATCGCAGCGCGACCAGATATCACGTATCCGGTTTGACCTCGCACAGCAAGGCATTATGCCGGAATGGTGGGAACTGGATTTACTGGCGAGAGGTGCGACGGTGACATATGCCGAGAAAAAATTCAGTTATACGGTAGCTGATGAATGTCTGGGCTATTCAACAATACAGTCTCGTGGCGAAATGCTGGGGGATTTAGGTATTGGGCCGTGGAACTACTATAATTTTTGATAGCTAAAGTTTTACATATGTTAATGATTAGGAGTGAAGTAGTTACGCATTGTTAGTAAACTTTGGGTGTAACTCGTGTTAGGGCTGTGATGTACATCATGTTATCAAGTGTATGAAGTTATTTAATCATTGCCTAATATGCGATTAAGCGTATACGATTAATATCAATGGTTTATAATGCAAATTGCCCTTGGTATTACATGGAATGGAGCGTTTAAAGTGGAAAGAATATTTACAGCCAGGCCTTTCAAAACACGAAATGCAGATGAATATGATATCAATACACTCCTAAATCTTTTTGTTAATCCGCTGATTGGTTTGTCCACTCCATTTGATTATGAAAATTCGATTATTAAAGGGCGAATGGGGTCAGGGAAAACGATGTATTTGAGAGCCAATCAGGCATTTTATTTGTCAGCTTTGTTACCTGCCCTGATGGAGGGTAATGATGAAATAATCCTTCCAATCATGATAAAGCTAAATGACTTCCAACACATATCAGATCCAGATGAAATATATAAGCAGATTGTGGTTAAAATAGTGGAAGAGTTGGTTTCAATTCATCATCATTTGGAGGGGACAAAAAATTTAGTGAGTATTCATGGGAATCTAAAAATGATCCCTCGAAGTTTAATTGCGCGGCATAAAAATTCAGAGATGATGTTAAAGATATCAGAACTGAGTAGTGATGAATATTTAAACAAGGTTTCACTGGATAAGCAAAACAAGGCATCTATGAAGTTCAATTTCATAGAGGCATCAACTGATTGGAAAACTAATCATTATCAAGAATTTAAGAAAAAACCAAGTCCAGGTATAAAAGACATTGAAGAATGTTATAAGTATTTATTAAATGATGCAGAGGGTAAAATACTGTTATTGCTTGATGAGGCTGGTGCTCTTGATAAGGGTTTCTTCAAAGGTGGTGAAGGTAGAGGTGGTTTATTTGAGGTTTTAATGAATCAGTTTAGAACGGCCTCATTTATACGTACAAAAGTAGCTGTCTACCCTAATTCATATTCTGATATGCTTACTGAAACAAGATATGGCGATGTGGTCATGCTTGAAAATAGTGTTATGGATGAAGCGGGATATAAAAGACTTCGAGCCAAGGCTATTGATATAATAAACAATTACATTAATCCAAAAAGTGATGAATCAATGCCATTTAGGGCTGAGGATGTTTTTGAAATTAATGATAAATCAATTTACGGCGATGCTCTTGAAATGATTTTATATGCTTCCCACGGGAATATGAGACGACTTATACATATTTTTGATATGAGTATGGATGCAGCTTATTCAGAAGGCTCATATGCGAAGCGCGTAGAAAAAAAATAATGTAATAGAAGCATTGCGAAGGCATGCTGTTAATAATGAAGGTACTTTATCGAATCAGGAAAAAGAATTTTTAGAAAGCCTTGTTAAAGTATGCCGTAGTCGGTCGGCCTACAAGTTTTCATTCCCAAATGTTCCTCTTTATAAATATACAAGCCGATCTAGAGAATATAATATAATCAATGTTGATGAGCCAGGCTCAGGCCGCAAAGCAACTGTTTATTCTTTTGATTTCTCTTTTTGTGTATTAAAAGATATACCAACCCATCGAATGAATGATGATGAAAGAGTATACAAGGAACGCTCAGGAGATCTCGGTCGATGGTCTTCAAGGAAAGCGATAATTAGTAATAATATGATCGAGCAGGCATCTTTTCCAGGGAAAATTGAAGGTAAAATTACATGGTATGATAATGAAAAGAAACACGGCTTCATAACGGTTGATGGTTCCCCAGATAAAAAGATTAATGAGTATTACTTTCAATGTAAGCAGATAATTGAGGAGGATAAGGGAAAAACAATACATGTAGGTAAGAGGCTGCGTTTTTATCCGAGCGAAACGGATGGTGGAGAATTAGTCGCTTATGTAATTGAAGTTTTATAGTTGAATTTTTAATAACTATTACAACGTGCAAAGAGTGTGTTCGTTTAAAAAACACTCTTTGTATTTTTAATTTTATATTTTACATTGTCATTTCATTTACACACTTTGGGTGCATTTTTTTGCGTGTGTTCGGCACGCCTGCTCTTTGCGTGCCCCGCCAGAGTTGACGCACCTCCGGCGCGTTCGTGCACTTGCATTAAAACCGACCTGACAAGCGGGCAGGCGAGGCGGGGATAGCACTGCGCGCCGGGCGTGGTGACAGGATTTATTTTACGCGTCTGCGCGCGTCGTGGTGGCGCGCTGTTGGGTGCGGTCGGCTTATGAGGTGTTGGCGCAGTTGCGTCACGTGTGCGGCGTCTGGCTCGCTCTGAGGAGATGCCGCCCTGAGGCGGCATTTTGGGCGGAGTTTAGTCGGTCTCGATGCCGTAATCCTTAAAGCGGATCACCTCCATTCCTAACCAATCATTAATCTCTTTGAAACGCTCCTGCAGCGGCGTCAGCTCATTACGCACAAACACCCGCGCCACCTTCTCGATATCGCCCATCGAGCCGAGATTTTCAGGCTTGCCGCCCATGAGCTGGAACGGCACGCGATGCGCGTCGAGCAGGTCGGCGGCGCTCACCTTCTTGATGTTAAAAAAATCATCCTTCGTGGCGACTTCACTCAGCGGCACGATCTTGATGCCGTCCGGTTTTCCGTTCGGGGCATAGAAAAACAGGTTTTTGAAATTCCCGAGCCCTTTCGAATCCCGCATCGCGGAACGCAGCGACTCAACGTCAGTGCTGCTCTGCGCCGCGTCGGTGACGTACATGATGTAACCCGCGTGCGCGCCGTTCTGGTAATACTTGCGACGAAACAGCGTGGCGGATTCATTCAGCCAGGCTGAATTGAGCGCGCTCAGGTATTCAGGCATCCCGTAGAGCTCCTGATTGATATCGGGCTCCAGCAAATGGCACACCGAGCCGGGCGCGAACTGGTGCGGGTGAGTGAAGTCCGACACGTACCAGTAAACGCCATCCTCCACGCCACGGCGGGTATATTTGGCCGGGGAGGTTTCCAGCTTAAATAGCTGGCCGGTGACGCTCATGCGCTTCTCAAGATAGCCGTTAGCAAAGACCAGATAATCGAGCACAAGGCGGCTGAAATCCTGACGTGAAAGCAACGGATGCGGGATGTAGGTACTCGTCAGAATGTTGCGCTTCACGTAAATCGGGGAGCTGTGGTGCACGGCGGCGCGCAGGCTTTTCGCCAGCCCGGAGAAGTTGACCGGCGGCTCGTACCATTTGCCGTTATTGATGCACTCGACATAGTCGAGAATGTCGCGGCGATCCAGAACGGGTGACGGCTCGCCAAAGGTGAATGCCTCCATTTTTTGCGGTGCGCTGGCAGTCATGTTGGTCTGTTTTGGCTGTTTATTTTGGCGTTTTTTCATCTTAGTTAATGTCCAGAATTGAGCTTGATTGCATACCGCTACCGGCGGAAAGCGGCTCGTTTAACAGGGCGTGCATTGTCGCCCACGCGATATCTGCGTGGCTGGCTTCCTCACTGCGGCTGGCTTCATAGGTGGCGCTGCGGCCACTGCTGGTCATGGTTTTGCGGATAGCCATGAATGACTGAGTGATGTCGGTCGCACCGGCGTCATATTCCAGACACCCGCGTCGAATGGTGTCTTTTGCTTTCAGCACCATCGCCGTTTTCATTTCCGGCGTGTAACGGATGGCGCGTGCCGCCGGGAAGAATGAGCGCACGAGCTGGTAAACACCCTGGCCGATGCCGGTCGCATCGATGCCGATATAGTCGACGGTGTATTTTTCGGTCAGCGCCCGGATGGCCTCGGCCTGCGCGGCAAAATCCATGCCTTTCCACTGGTGACGCTCAAGAATGCGGAACTTGCCACCGGCAACCAGCGGCGGAGCCAGCACCGCACAGCCTGCGCTGTCGCCGGTGTGTGACGGGTCATAACCAATCCAGACAGGGCGCCAGTTAAACGGACGGTCGGCAAAGGGTTCGTAGTCCTCCCATTCTTCCATCGCATCGACCATGCAGCGCTGCAGCTCCTCGAACGGGAATACCGACGCTTTATCGTCGACGAACTCGCACATAAACAGGTTACGGAAGTCATCCGCGCTGTTTTCCTGCTTAAGCTGGTCGAGGTTAAACAGGGTGCACCCTCCGGCGAGCGCGTCCTCAATGGTGACAATCTGCCGCCACTGGCCGTCACCGCACAGCATGCCAGCGGCAAGCGCCTGATGACTGATATCGATGTCGACACGTTCGTCGCGGTTACTGCGACCACGGTTAAACAGCTCGCCTGACCAGAACGGGTAAGCACCGTGCGCCAGCGTGGACGGCGTCGAAAAATAGGTGGTGCGCAGGTGTGACTGCGAGGCCATGCCCGACGCGACTTTGCGCAGCTTCTGGAAATTGGGGATCCAGAAAATTTCATCGACATACAGGTCGCCGTTGTGGCTCTGCGCGGTGTTGGAATTGGTCCCGAGGAAAATCAGCTCAGCGCCATTGTTGCCAATGACGATCGGGTCGCCTGACAGATCGACATCAACCAGACGGGCAAAGGCGATGATGTACTTACGGAACACGTAAGCCTGCGTTTTACTGGCCGACAAAAATATCTGGTTTTGCCCTGTCTTAAGCGCGCGCAGGAGTGACTCACGCGCAAAGTAGAACGTCGCGCCAATCTGGCGGGATTTCAGGATGTGGCGGATGCGGTGCTCTAATCCCGCTTTATGCCAGCGGAGCTGATAGTCAAACGACTGGCCGAAGAAAATCTCTTCCAGCTTTTCAATCGCTTCATCACTGAAGAAATTGCGTTTCGGCTTTTTGCGATCCCCTTTATTACGGCTGGCGATATTGGGGTTTAAATCCACCTCGTTTCCGGTCTGGCCGTAGCGGTTAATGCGCGCGAGCCGCTCCATCTGGCGCGACAAAAAATCCGCGACTTTGAAGTCATGCGCGGTCAGGTCTGGCTTAGCGTAGAGCTGGATAAGCCGCGCCTCTAATGTCGATTCCACGCGGTTAATCGGCGCGGTTTCTTCCCATCCATCCCGCTGTTTCCAGCTCTGCACGGTCGGGCGCTTGAGCTGCAGCATGTCGCAGATTTGCGGTACGGCGAACCCCTGCCAGTACAACAGCCGCGCCTGTCGTCGCGGGTCATTTAACAGAGAAAGATCAGTTGAAAAGGTCATGCTTGCCTCGTTTTTGGTGTGACGTGGCAAGGCTAAGGAAATAGGGGGGTAATCGCGCTAAGTGCCTGTTGTGTCAGATCTAATCAGATCGTAAGCGGTGGCTGATACGGGTCAGAGTCGGGAAACTAACCCCGACCCGAAAACCCAACATCAGGACACCTGAACAATGGCAAAGAAAGTTTCTAAATGGTTTCGCATCGGCGTCGAGGGTGACACCTGCGACGGCCGCGTCATCAGCGGCGATGATATTCAGGATATGGCCGACATGTACGACCCGCGCGTCTACGGCTGCCGCATTAACCTCGAACATATCCGGGGGTTGATGCCTGACAGCCAGTTTAAACGTTATGGCGATGTGACCGAGCTTAAGGCGGAGATTATCAGTGATGGCTCTGCGCTCGATGGCAAAAAAGCGCTGTTTGGCAAAATTCAGCCGCTCGATGAGCTGGTCAGCATGGTGAAAGCCGGTCAGAAGGTTTACACCTCGATGGAGATCCGCCCGAACTTTGCCAACAGCGGCAAATGTTACCTCGTTGGCCTTGCCGTCACCGATGACCCGGCAAGCCTCGGCACGGAATACCTCGAATTCTGCAGCCGCGCCACGCAGAACCCGCTCGCCGGAAAAAAAGACCAGCCAGACGACGTTTTTTCTGTCGCCTCTCTGGCTGAACTGGAATTTGAGGACGTTCCCGACACCATGCTCAACAGCCTGACCGACAAGGTTAAGGCCATCTTCAGCCGCAAACAGGCCAGCGATGATGCACGTCTCGCCGATGTGCATGAGGCTGTCACCACCGTCACCGAGCTGGTGCAAACCAACCTCACCGCCACCGACCAGCGCATCACCGAGCTGGAGACCGCTTTTGCGCAGCTTAAGCAGGACGTGACCAGCAAAGTCGATGAAAACGCGCAGGCGTTTACCTCACTGAAAAGCTCCCTCGACTGCACCGAAAGCCAGCGCCAGCCGCGCCGCGAGCGTTCAAAAGGCGGTACCGGCGACGAGCTGCTGACCAACTGCTGATAACCCGCCGGGCGTGCAGCCCGGCCAGATACCTATTACCCGAACAGGAATAACCATGCGTAAAGATACCCGCTTCAAATTCAATGCCTACCTGTCCCGCGTTGCGGAGCTGAACGGCGTTTCCACCGATGATGTGGCGAAGAAATTCACCGTCGAGCCGTCGGTCACGCAAACCCTGATGACCACCCTGCAGATGTCATCCGCGTTTCTGACCAAAATCAACATCGTGCCGGTCGACGAGCTGAAAGGCGAAAAAGTCGGGGTTGGCGTTAACGGTACGATTGCCAGCACTGCCGACACCACCGGTGACGACGAGCGTAAAACCGCTGATTTCACCGCGCTGGAGTCTAACAAATACGAGTGCGCGCAGATTAACTTTGACTTCCATATCCGCTACAAACAGCTCGACCTGTGGGCGCGATTCCAGGACTTCCAGACCCGTATCCGCGACGCGATTATCAAGCGTCAGTCGCTCGATTTCATCATGGCCGGTTTCAACGGCATCGAGCGCGCGGCAACGTCTGACCGTGCGAAAAACCCTATGCTGCAGGACGTGGCGACCGGCTGGCTGCAGAAGTACCGCAATGAAGCGCCAGCGCGCGTGATGTCAAAAATTACCGACGAGGAAGGGGCGGTAATTTCTGAAGTGATCCGCGTGGGTAAAAACGGCGACTATGCGAACCTCGACGCGCTGGTCATGGATGCCACCGGCAATCTGATTGACGAGATTTATCAGGATGACCCGGAGCTGGTTGTCATCACCGGGCGTAAGCTGATGGCGGATAAATATTTCCCTATCGTTAACAAAGAGCAGGCAAACACCGAGTCGCTGGCCGCTGACATCATCATCAGCCAGAAGCGAATCGGCAACCTGCCAGCCGTGCGCGTGCCGTACTTCCCGGCTAATGCCCTGATGGTGACGCGCCTCGACAACCTGTCGATTTACTTCATGGATGACGCACACCGCCGCGCCATCATCGAAGAGCCGAAAAAAGACCGCGTCGAAAACTACGAGTCAATGAATATCGACTACGTGGTCGAGGCTTACGCCGCCGGGTGCCTGATTGAAAACATCACGCTCGGTGACTTCACCGCACCTGCTGCACCGGAAGGCGGGGAGTAAGCCATGACGAGTCCCGCAGCGCGTCACATGATGCGGGTCTCGGCCTCTGAAACTGCGCAGCGGGCTGCAGTCTCGCTGCGTAATGCAACTGCCTATGAGCAGATGCTCGTTAAGCTGGCCGCAGACAACCGCACGCTAAAACAAATCAGTTCAAAAGAGCGTAAAGCCGCGAAAAAGCGCGAGCTGCTGCCGTTCTATCTGCCGTGGGTGGCTGGCGTCCTCGACAGTGGTAAAGGGGCGCAGGATGACATCGTCATGACGGTCATGCTGTGGCGTCTTGATGCTGACGATATCGCCGGGGCGCTGGAGATAGCCCGTTACGCCATGACCTACAGCCTCACCATGCCGGTCGGTCGCCGTCCGACGCCGTGCCTGCTGGCCGAAGAGGTCACGCTCGCCGCGCAGCGCCTGCTCGCTGCAAAACAGCCGGTCGAACTGGCGAACCTGCTCGACACCATCGCGCTGACGGAGCGCGCGGATATGCCCGATATCGTGCGTGCGAAGCTGCACAAAATCACCGGCTACGTGCTGCGTGATGCGAAGCAACTGCCCGAGGCGCTGGCACACCTGCAGCGTGCGATCCAGCTAGAAAGCACTATCGGGGTGAAAAAAGATATCGAGCAGTTAGCGCGCCAGCTCAGGCCAAAACCTGAACCCGCCCCGAAAACCAAAACGACTCAACCGCGCACGCGCAAACCTGCCGCTAAACCGGCGGCATGGCGCGGGCGTCCACCAAAGGCGGCAAAAGCCGCAGGTTAACCGAGCGCTCCCCGAGCCGGGCGGCACGCCGATCAATGCGGGTATTCCTTACCCTGACTGCGAACGGCGTCCACCGCCCACCTATTACCCGAGGTTGTCATGACGACGCTGATTATTGAGCCAAAAAAAGAGCCGCAGGATGTGCCGGGCGTGGTGATACCGCCACCGGGCGTGAGCGAGCCGGTAATCAAAAACACCCCGTTTTTTCCTGACGTTGATCCGAAGCGCGTGCGGGAAGAAATGCGACTGGAGCAGACCGTTTCCCCCGTGCGCCTGCGCCGGGCGATTAAGACCGCCATTGCGGAGACTAACGCGGAGCTGAGCGACTGGCGCGAAGTTCAGCTCGATGCCAGTTACGCCACGCTGGCGGATGTCCCGACCGACAAACTCGACGGCGAAAGTGTGCGCGTTTTCCACTACTTCAACGCCGTGTGCTCGATGACGACGGCCACGCTTTATGAGCGTTTTCGCGGCGTGGATGCGACCGCCAAAGGCGACAAAAAAGCCGACAGCATCGACAGCACTATCGATGAAATGTGGCGGGATATGCGCTGGTCTGTGGCGCGCATCCAGGACAAAGCGCGCTGCATTGTGGGGCAAATCTGATGAAAGCGTATGCGCTGCAGGGCGACACCCTCGACGCGATTTGCGCCCGGTACTACGGGCGCACTGAGGGCGTGGTCGAAACCGTCTTAGAGGCTAATCCCGGCCTGTCTGAGCTCGGTGTGATCCTGCCACACGGCACGGGAATAGAGCTGCCCGAGACCGAAAGCGCGGCCAGAACCGAAACGGTGTATCTATGGGACTGAGTATGGAAAAAATCACCACGTTTATCGCCTACTGGCTGGCGGTTGCGCTGGCGTATCTCGGAGCAATGTCACCCGAAAGAATGGCGCTTTACGTGGGCGGCGGATGCGCCATTTTTACCGCGCTGACGAACTACTGGTTTAAGCGCAAAACCTATCTCTATCTGACGTCTCTCGGACTCGATAAAGGGGCTATTCGTGAAATCAATCGTTAAAAAGTGCAGTGTGGCCGCCGTGCTGGCGCTGGCAGCGCTGGTGCCTGACTTTCGTCTGCTTAACACCTCGCCCGGGGGGCTGGCGCTGATTGCCGACCTCGAAGGTTGTCGCCTGACCCCTTACCAGTGCAGCGCGGGAGTGTGGACGTCAGGCATCGGCCACACTGCAGGCGTCGTGCCGAAGGGGGAAATCACCGAACGGCAGGCGGCGGCGAACCTCGTCGCGGATGTGCTGAACGTCGAGAAACGTCTGGCCGTGTGCGCGCCGGTGAAAATGCCGCCGCAGGTTTACGACGCGCTGGTCAGTTTCTCATTCAACGTGGGAACCGGCGCGGCCTGCCGGTCGACGCTGGTCTCGTTTATCAAACGCCAGCAATGGCCGCAGGCGTGCGACCAGCTCACCCGCTGGGTTTACGTGAACGGCGAAATTAACAAGGGGCTGGAAAACCGCCGCGCGCGCGAGCGAGCTTACTGCCTGAGGGGGATTCAATGAAAGTGATGTTGTTTTTACTGGCCGCGCTTATTGCGGTTGTGCTCTGGCAGCGTCATGAAAACGGCAACCTGACGCGCTCGTTTGAACGGGCGAACAGGGTCGCCACTGAACAAAAAACCGCGATCGGAATGCTGAAAAATCAGCTTTCCGTGTCGCAGGGAATTGCCCGGCGAAATGAAACTGCGCAGGTCAGTCTACGCGGCGAACTGCTGGCCGCAGGTGCAATGGCCGTGCGGCGTGAACAAACCATTACGAGGCTGATAAATGAGAATGAAACCCTACGCCGCTGGTACAGCGCTGAGCTGCCTGATGTTGTGCGTCGGCTGCACACCCGCGCCGCCTGCGCCTCCGCCGGTCATTGTTTACAGCGCCTGCCCGAAGGTGAGCTATTGCCCGATGCCGGGAAGCGACCCGGCCACTAATGGCGACCTGAGCGCCGATATTCGCAGGCTTGAGCACGCGCTCGCCGCCTGCGCGCTGCAGGTTGAAACCGTCAAAGACTGTCAGGATAAACTCGATGAAGAAAGCACGCAGCCTGCGCGAAGCGCTGATTAAAGCCGTTCCGCAGCTTGAAACAAACCCCGAAATGATGCGCATCTTTGCCGATGAGGGGAATATCGATGCGCGGCTCGCGGCCTCGCTGTCGCACGAGAAAATTTATACCCTGAATGTGATCGTGTGTGATTTTGTGGGCGACCCTGACATGATTTTCGTGCCGGTGGCTGCATGGCTCAGGGAAAACCAGCCGGATATCTGCACGCTCGATGACGGCCGCAAAAAGGGCTACCGTTTCCAGATGGATTTGAACGACGGGGACAGCGTCGATATCAGCATCAGCCTGCAGCTCACCGAGCGAACCCTTATCAAAGAGGAAAACGGCGCGCTGCACGTAAGCTATGCCCCTGAGCCGCCGCTGCCGGAGCCCGTCACCCGGCCAAAAGAGCTTTATATCAACGGCGAACTGGTGAGCAAATGGGATGAGTGAATTTAAGCCCTTTGACGACCGACTCAATGGTCTGATAGCTGCCCTGTCACCGGCTGCACGCCGGAAGCTGGCCGGAGAGATAGCAAAGGAGCTGCGCAAGTCGCAGCAGCAACGCATCAAACAGCAAAAAGCCCCGGACGGCTCGCCGTATCAGGCGCGAAAGCGTCAGCCGCTTAGGGCTAAGACCGGGCGGATTAAACGGGCGATGTTCCAGAAGCTACGCACAAGCCGGTACATGAAAGCCACTGGCCGTGAAAATAACGCAGTGGTGGAATTTACCGATAAGGTACAGCGCATCGCGCGCATTCATCATTACGGGCTTAAGGACCAGCCTAATTGTCATGTAGATGCTGTGCAATACCCAGTGCGTATGTTGTTAGGTATTGAACATCTAGACAGAGTGATGGTTGAAAAGTTAATCGTTGATTTTATATTATGAAGCCCCGCTTTTATTTTTGTTGGTTATTATAAGTTTGCTATTGATAATGTGCTGTCAAAAAGTTGCTGTACATCATACAAAACTCGTTTGTTCGTGAACAAAAAATTGTTTTTTTTTGGATGGAAATCATTAATTAATTAGCTTTATTGCTTTATAGTCGTCGTACTACCATAGCTTTAGGTTAAAAAATAGAATACTAAAGGAATTTGTATGACACCTATCGAGAGTATTGCTGAATGGGCTCAAAGAAAACCTGTTTGGTGGAGACACGCTTTAAGGTTATCGTTGACTCATGGGTCATTAGATCAAGAATGCTTGAGTATTATTCTAAAAATAGCAAAAACCGAGCATGGTCTTCTTGAAGGAGATGAAGTCTACGAAAGAGCCGTAGAAACTTTGGATTTTACTGGATTTACTTCAGAGCAAAATGAAGTTTCACTCAAAACTCTATGTAATGTTAAAGGTGTTGGGTTGCTAGCTGAAAACCAAACTATAAATTTCCCTGAGCAAGGGTTGTTTATTGTTTATGGTGATAATGGCGCAGGCAAATCAAGTTATTCAAGTATATTAAAAAACACATGCTTAACTAGAGGGGATTGCCCTCAAATATTAGGGGATGTTTTTTCAAAGGAACAAATTCCGCCACAAGCAGAGATTAGTGTAACAGTAAACGGATTAGATGAGGTTTTTTTATGGGATAATAATACTTCCAGTATTGAAGCCCTGAAGTCAATAAGAGTGTTTGATAGTTCTTCAGCTAATCACTATATCAATAAGGAAGATGCGCTTGGGTTTAAACCAGTAGGTTTGAATTTATTGGCCGAGTTAGTTAGGGCAGTAAATAGTGTCAGAGCCCACATAGAAGAAGATACAATGGGAAACAATGGCTTTATCAAACTGGATGGCTTGAAATCATCTAGTGCTGCAGCTATGTTTTTTAGTAATCTATCTGCGGATACACTTGAGGATGAAATAAACGAGCATTGTATCACGCTTGAAGAATTAGAAAAAATAGAGCCTTTGAAAAAGGAGGTCTACCATTTCAAATCGCAAACCCCGCAGACATTAAGAAAAAATTTGCAGCAAAGGAAAGCAACGCTAGACCCTCTTGTAATATTTTGCGATAAACTTGTGAAGTTACTAGATGATAAAGCTATCGAATCACTTGAAAAATTAAAGGCAGGAAAAGAAAAAACTGCGACTGTATGTGAGGAGTTACGTAAAACAACACTTCAGAACTTACCTTTTGATAATATTGCGGGTGTAAGTTGGCAAAAGATATGGCTGGCAACGCAGCATTTTATTCAACATGATGAAAAAAAACATTTCCCGATGGTTGCAGGGGAGTTCTGCCCTGTATGTTTTCAGGAAATTAATAATGAGAGCGAAAGTAAGATGGAGGGGTTATACAAATATTTAAATGATCAATCGGAGCAGGAAGCGATATTGGCTAAAGGCGAATATGATGATGCTTTAAATAAGATTCTGGCTCTTTCCTTCGATCTTACTCCCTATAGTGCAGCGATTTCTCTTTTAAATAATGAGTTTCAAGAGTTAGGTGACGAAGTCATTAGTATGACTTTAAAACTTGAAGGAAGAAGAGATATTTTAGTGGGAAAATCGGTTTTACCTCATCTTCCATTAATGATAACTAGTATTACAAAAATAAAAAATATAATTGAAGATATTAATGCAAAGCTATTGGTTATTGAGTCGGATGAAGAACTGAATAACTTCATTCAGACTAAGGAGCTGGAGTTAGTTAGTCTCGAAGACAGGAAGTATATATTGGATTGTCGCGAAATTATTGTGGCGAATTTGAGACGTCATAAAGAGGTTGAAAAACTTAATTCAATTCTGTCTCAGTGTAATACTGCCACAATTTCTACTCTGTCATCGAGTATTTATAGATCCGGTGTAGTTGAGCCCCTTGTATCAGCATTCAATGATGAACTAAAGAGTTTCGGATTTGATCGTTTTAGAGTCAAGGTTGAATCTCGTAATCGCTCAGGTGTTCAACAGTTTAAATTGTCTTTGGCAGATCGGAATAATAACGTCATTGGCGCACTTTCAGTTGCTAGTGAGGGAGAACAACGATGTATTGCTATTGCCAGTTTCTTAGCAGAAATGAAAGCTGATTCTAGAAAATCAGCGATTATATTTGACGATCCAGTTAACTCATTAAGTCATGAATGGAGTAGTCGAGTGGCTAAGCGATTAGTCTTAGAATCGCAAAGAAGGCAGGTCGTGATATTAACGCACAACATAGTTTTCTACAAGTTATTATTAGAGGTGGCTGAAGGGACGGAAACTGAACACTCAACTATAGCACTAGAGCGTTCGCGTAAATTTGCCGGAATAGTTAAAAACTCAGCTCCTTGGGAAGCTATGACTACTCGGGCAAGATATGGTTTTTTAAAAGTAAAATTGCAAGATATAAAACGGCTCGAAAAAAAGGATGAAACAACAACAACCGAACTGCGTGATGCTTGCTGTCAGTTTTATAGCTATTTACGTGAGGCGTGGGAAAGATTGGTCGAGGAAAAATTACTTAATAAAGTGGTTACTCGTTTTGAACGTGGTGTCTCTACGCAACGACTAGCAAGATTAATTGATATATGTCAGTCTGATATAGATAGGGTTGATTTTGCTATGTCCAAATGCAGTACTTATTTTAGAGGGCATGATAGTGCTGCTGCGATTGGGGATCCATATCCTAGTGTAGAAGAGGTTGAAGCTGATCTTAGTTCTTTCTTTGAATTCTTAAATGAACTTGAAGAAAAACCTAGGAAGAGAAATTAGCTAAAGTATAAAGCCTCATCATAAACGGGAGGCTTTTAGTTATTAATTAACAAATGAGATGCTTTAAAGACTGCAACTGCTTAATCTCTCTAGAGTTTAGTTGTATTCAAATTTAATAAAGGCCTTATAATACTCATTGTATGTTGTATCACTGATTAACAAACTCCGTTTAATTGCCGCTGTTTTAATTCGGCGGCATCCTTTCCCCATGAATAATCTAAATTCTCTGCAGGAAATCGCACGCGCGATCCGCAACCTTATCCGCACCGGCATCGTGACCGACGTCGACTACGACGAGGGGCTTTGTCGTGTCCAGACCGGCGGTATGGAAACCACCTGGCTAAACTGGCTGACCTGCCGCGCCGGTCGCTCGCGCGTATGGTGGGCTCCTTCTGTTGGTGAGCAGGTGCTTTTGCTTGCTGTCGGCGGCGAGCTCGATACGGCGTTTGTGCTGCCCGGCATTTTCTCGGATGACCATCCCGCGCCGTCTGCCTCCCCTGATGCGCTTCATGTTTCCTTTCCTGACGGGGCGGTTATCGAGTACGAGCCCGAAAGCGGTGCGCTCACCGTGTCAGGCATCAAAACCGCTGACGTCACCGCGTCGGACTCCATTACGGCCACCGTGCCGCTGGTACTGGTGAAAGCTGAAACCCGCATCACGCTCGATACGCCGGAGGTGGTTTGCACCAACAAGCTGACGACCGGCACGCTCGAAGTGCAGAAAGGCGGGAAAATGAGCGGGAACATCGAGCACACCGGCGGGACATTTAAATCAAACGGCGTGCAGGTGGATAACCACGCGCACGGCAACGTACAGAGCGGCGGAAGCTGGACTAAGGGGACGCAATGACGGTGCGTTATCTGGGAATGAACAGCCAGACCGGCCTCAGTATCTCTGAGGTTGAGCATATCCGGCAAAGCGTGCGCGACATTCTGGTCACGCCGGTTGGCTCGCGCGTCATGCGCCGTGAATACGGCTCGCTTCTGTCACAGATGATTGACCAGCCGCAAACCCCGGCGCTGCGCCTGCAGATTATGGCCGCGTGCTATTCCGCGATCCAGAAGTGGGAGCCCCGCGTAAATCTCTCGACCATCACCTTTGAACGGTCGGAGACCGACGGCGGGCTGTATGTCGACATCACCGGCACCCGCTCCACCGGCGGCCAGCCTTTTTCACTAACCATTCCACTGAGTTAAACGCTATGGCAATTGTTGACCTTAACCAGCTCGCCGCGCCTGACGTCGTGGAAGAACTGGACTATGAAACCATCCTGAGCGAGCGAAAGGCTACGCTCGTCTCGCTTTATCCCGAGGAACAACAGGAGGCCGTCGCGCGCACGCTGACGCTCGAATCAGAGCCGATTGTTAAGCTGCTGCAGGAAAACGCCTATCGGGAAGTTATCTGGCGACAGCTCGTCAACGAGGCCGCGCGCGCGGTCATGCTGGCCTACGCCACTGGCGCAGACCTCGACCAGATAGGTGCAAATTACAACGTCAAGCGCCTTGTTATCACGCCTGCAGACGACACCACGTTACCGCCAACGCCTGCCGTGATGGAATCGGACACCGACTACCGTCTGCGCATTCAACAGGCATTTGAGGGGCTGAGTACCGCAGGCTCTACCGGCTCATATCAGTTTCATGGCCGCAGCGCTGACGGGCGGGTCGCCGATATTTCGGTCATCAGTCCCGCGCCTGCGTGTGTCACGGTGACGGTGCTGTCCCGCGAAAATAACGGCGTGGCGTCTGACGAGCTGCTCGCCATCGTGCGCAACGCGCTCAACGATGAGGATGTGAGGCCGGTTGCAGACCGTGTGACCGTGCAGTCGGCGAACATAGTCGACTATAAAATCACCGCGTCGCTTTACCTTTACCCCGGTCCCGAAAGTGAGCCGGTGCTCAGTGCTGCGAAAGCAAAGCTGCAGGCGTATATCACCGCGCAGCACCGGCTCGGGCGCGATATCCGCAAATCGGCGATTTATGCCGCGCTCCACGTCGAAGGCGTGCAGCGTGTCGAGCTGGCCGAACCGGTGGCCGACATCGTGCTCGATGAGACGCAGGCGTCATGGTGCAGCGAGTACAGCGTGACGATCGGGGGCAATGATGAATGATACCCGCCTGCTGCCGGTGGGCTCGTCACCGCTTGAGGTGGCGGCGGCGAGCGCCTGCGCTGAGATTGAAAATACCCCCGTTCCGCTGCGTCGCCTCTGGAGTCCTGACGACTGCCCGGCAAATCTGCTGCCGTGGCTGGCGTGGGCGTTTTCCGTTGACCGCTGGGATGAGAACTGGCCGGAGGCCACAAAGCGGGATGTGATCCGCGCGGCGTGGTTTATCCATGCGCACAAAGGAACGATTGGGGCGGTGCGTCGCGTGGTTGAGCCGCTCGGCTATCTGATTAACGTGTCCGAGTGGTGGGAAACGAACGACCCGCCCGGCACGTTTCGCCTCGATATCGGTGTGTTAGAGACCGGCATCACCGAGGAAATGTATTACGAGATGGAGCGGCTCATTGCCGATTCAAAGCCAGCCAGCCGCCATCTTATCGGCCTCAACATTATTCAGGATGTGCCGGGCTATCTCTACACCGGCGCGCTGACGTATGACGGCGACATCATCACGGTTTATCCCGGATAAGTGAGAGAACAATGACAGTGAAATACAAAACGGTCATCACCAAAGCCGGTGCAGTTAAGCTGGCCGCAGCGACCGTCCCGAACGGGAAAAAAGTGAATTTTACGGCGATGGCCATCGGCGACGGTGGCGGCACGCTGCCGGTGCCTGACCCGAACCAGACAAAGCTCGTCAAAGAGGTCTGGCGTCACGCGCTGAACAAAATCAGCCAGGACAATAAAAACAAAAATTATGTCGTGGCGGAGCTGCTTATCCCGCCGGAGACCGGCGGTTTCTGGATGCGTGAAATGGGGCTTTATGATGATACCGGCACGCTGATTGCGGTCGGTAATATGGCCGAAAGCTACAAGCCAGCGCTGGCAGAGGGCTCAGGCCGTGCGCAGACCGTGCGTATGGTCATCATGGTAAGCGACATCGAGTCGGTCGAGCTCACGATTGACACCTCAATGGTAATGGCAACGCAGGACTACGTTGACGACAAGCTCGCGGAGCATGAGCAGTCCCGCCGTCACCCTGACGCCACGCTCACAGCAAAGGGTTTCACGCAGTTAAGCAGTGCGACCGACAGCACGTCTGAGAGCGTCGCAGCAACGCCGAAAGCGGTAAAGGCGGCGTATGACCTTGCTAAGGGGAAATATACGGCTCAGGACGCCACCACGGCGCAAAAGGGTATCGTCCAGCTCAGTAGCGCGGTAGACAGCGCGTCTGAGAGCGTCGCAGCGACGCCAAAAGCGGTTAAAGCGGCTAACGATAATGCAAATAGCCGTTTACCGCTTGCTGGCGGCTGGCTGACAGGTGGGTTTGGAATTAAAACCACGATTGGCAACGTCTCGTTTGGGGTGGGTAACTCAGATGTGTATATCGCTAACGGTGCGTCGAATAAGTTTCTGCAACTGAAGCATACGGGCGAGCTGAAGTATGACGACAAGGCTATCTACCATGAGGGGTATAAGCCCACGGCTGACGATGTCGGCGCGTTACCAGTTAAAGGTACAGCGGAAGCCGCAAATAAACTCGCCACCGCGCGAAAAATTGCAGGTGTGGATTTTGACGGCACCAAAGATATCAGCCTGAAAACCTCGAATCTGGATGATGCGGGCACGGCGGCTAAAAAAGATGCGACCACCTCCCGCACAGATACCACCGAAGGGCGAGTCTTACAGGTCGGTGACTTTGGTGTGGGTGCGGTGGCAGGTGTCAGTCTGACTGATGCTAATAATATCAATTTTAATGGTTTTTTCAGAATGAGCGCCGAGGGTGTTCATGGCCCGGTTGCGAGTAAGGCCTCTGAGCTGATTCATTGCCAGTACGACCAGAATACTGGTCGACAGATTGGCTGGCGTGCAGGTAGCCCGGAAGAGCCCCTGCGCCACCGGACAAAAATTAACGGCCAGTGGCACGGCTGGATTAAGCTTTACGATTCAAATAACCCGCCCACGGCTGATGAAGTCGATGCCGTTTCAGCGTCAAAGGGGGGCACTTTCCTGAAAGAGGTCGCTTTCTCTGAAGGCGTGAAAATCAGGAACGCAACGGGGATTTATCAGGGCGAGGATAGCGCAGGTTTTTCCAGTAATAACCTGATGCTGAAATCATGGAACGGTATCGGATTCTATTGCACCCTCACCGGCAGTGAGGGCGTCACGGTCTTTGTCGATACCCGTGGCGGGCATGTGGAGGCGAGAGGCCAGATTAAGCCGGGTAGCTATGAGAATTTCGATAACCGTTTTTATACCAAGTCGCTGGCTAACAGCACTTTCCAGAAGGTCAATACCGCATCGAGAGGGTCGCGCGGATGGTTTAAAGATTCCAACACGGGAATGATATTTCAGTGGGGGATTGAGAGCGTTAGCGGGGCAACCACGCGAACATTAAGTTTCCCTGTTTCGTTTCCGACTGGTTGCGCATCGCTGACGGTATCAAACAACATCGAGCGAACGGCTGGCGAAAACTCAATGACGGGATTTATTAAATCGGCATCACAATATTCCCTGTCAAATACTGCCGCAACAGATCGCCAGTTATGCTGGTTTGCAATTGGTTATTAGGAAGATAAAAGATGAATTATTATTTTTCGAAAACAACGCTGGGTTTTTATTGCGATGAGGTGAATAAATCCACTCCTGCTGATGCCGTGGAAATCAGTGAAGAATCATACTTTTCGCTGCGTGAGGGGCAATCCACGGGAAAAGTGATTGCCGCTGACGAGGCCGGAAACCCCATTTTAGTCGACCCGCCGGAGCCCTCGGCTGATGCGCTCATTGCACTGGCTGAAGAAACCCGGACTGCACTGATGGCTGAGGCTAACGCCAGAATCACGCCGCTGCAGGATGCTTACGAGCTCGGGATAGACACCGGGGAAGAGGCTGAATTGCTCACCCGCTGGAAGCGTTACCGGGTGATGTTAAACCGACTCGATATCAGCGCGGCGCCATCAATAGAATGGCCTGAAAAACCAGTCTGACCTGAGCCCTCCACCCGGAGGGCTTTTGTTTGTTGTTTCATTCCCCCACCAACGGCATTGCATCGCACCCGTACAGCACACAACAGAAAATAGTCGCACCCCTTAACCACGGAGTTAAACAGATGGGCGACTATCATCACGGCGTCGAGGTCATCGAGATTAACGATGGCACGCGCACCATTTCCACCGTCTCGACGGCCATCATCGGCATGGTCTGCACGGCCAGCGATGCTGACGAAAAGACGTTTCCACTTAACGAGCCGGTGCTGATTACCAGTGTGCAAACAGCTATCGGTAAAGCCGGTAAAAAAGGCACGCTGTCAAAATCCCTGCAGGCCATCGCCGACCAGTGCAAGCCGGTCATTGTGGTGGTGCGCGTTCCCGAAGGTATCGACGACCCGGAAGACCCGGAAGCGGCGCAGAAAGAAACCATTTCCAACATCATCGGCACGACCGACGAAAACGGCAAATACACCGGGCTGAAAGCGCTGTTAACGGCAAAAACCGTCACCGGCGTTAAGCCGCGCATTCTCGGCGTGCCGGGACTGGATACGCAGGAAGTGGCGACCGCGCTTGCGTCGACCTGTCAGAGCCTGCGCGCGTTCGGCTACGTGAGCGCGTGGGGTTGCAAGACCATTTCCGAGGCGATCGCCTATCGGGAAAACTTCAGCCAGCGCGAGCTGATGGTCATTCACCCTGATTTTCTGGCATGGGACACCACGGCGAACGAAACCGATATTGCATGGGCGACCGCCCGCGCGCTCGGCCTGCGTGCCAGAATCGACCAGGAGACCGGCTGGCACAAAACGCTGTCCAACGTCGGCGTGAATGGCGTTACCGGCGTCAGCACCTCGGTCTCATGGGATTTGCAGGAGAAGGCCACTGACGCGAACCTGCTGAATCAGGCCGGGGTGACAACGCTCATCCGTAACGACGGCTTTAAATTCTGGGGCAACCGTACCTGCTCAGATGACCCGCTTTTCCTGTTTGAAAACTACACCCGCACGGCGCAGGTGCTGGCCGACACTATGGCTGAGGCGCACGCGTGGGCGATTGATAAACCCGTTACCGCAACGCTTATCCGCGACATTGTCGCCGGTATCAATGCTAAATTCCGCGAGCTGAAAAACAACGGCTATATCGTTGACGGCACGTGCTGGTACGACCCGGAGTCGAACAGCGTGGAAACCCTGAAAGCCGGGAAGCTGTATATCGATTACGACTACACCCCCGTCCCGCCGCTGGAAAACCTGACCCTGCGCCAGCGCATCACCGATACCTATCTGGCGAACCTGTCAGACTCGGTCAACAGCTAAGGAGCCCAGAGCATGGCGTTACCACGCAAACTGAAATACCTGAATATGTTTAACGACGGCCTCAGCTACATGGGCGTCGTTGAATCCGTCACCCTGCCAAAGCTGACCCGTAAGCTTGAGAAATACCGTGGCGGCGGGATGCCCGGCTCGGTGTCGATTGACCTCGGTCTCGATGACGACGCGCTGTCGCTTGAGTGGACGCTGGGCGGCCTGCCTGACGTTGAGATGTGGGCGCAGTACGCGTCACCGGGGGCGGATAGCGTGCCGCTGCGCTTCACCGGCTCATTCCAGCGCGATGACACCGGCGCTATTTCTGCCGTTGAGGTGGTCATGCGTGGCCGTCATAAGGAGTTCGACGGCGGCGAAAACAAACAGGGCGAAAGCGGTACGACCAAAATCGCGACCGAGTGCTCTTACTACCAGCTCACGATTGACGGCAAAGAGGTCATTGAGATTGACGTCGTCAACATGGTGATGAAAGTCGACGGCGTCGACCGTCTGGCAGAACACCGTAAGGCCATCGGCCTGTAACCCTTCAACCGGTCAGCCGGGCTGGCCGGTCACTTACTCACATTCAAAGAGAGCAACATCATGGAAAACATCAACGAAACCGCCACCACCGAGACCGAAAACCCGAACATTGTGATCCTCGATAATCCCGTCATGCGCGGTGAGCAAAAAATCGAACAGGTGACCGTGACCAGACCCAACGCCGGGACTCTGCGCGGTGTGAGTCTCGCGTCGCTGGCAAACTCAGACGTCGATGCGCTGATTAAAGTGCTGCCGCGTATGACGTACCCGGCACTCACCGAGCATGAGGTCATGCGTCTGGAAGCGTCAGACCTGATTTTGTTCGCCGGTAAGGTGGTTGGTTTTTTGTCACCATCTTCGGCTCGCTGACCTTCCCGGATAACCTTTCGGTTGATGACCTGATGGCGGATATCGCGGTGATTTTTCACTGGCCGCCATCAGAGCTTTATTCACTGAGCGTGACCGAGCTCATCACATGGCGCGATAAGGCGCTGCAGCGAAGCGGACACCACCATGAGCAATAACGTCAGGATTGAGGTACTGCTGAACGCAGTTGACCGGGCAAGCCGACCGCTTAAGTCTATCCAGACTGCCAGCAAGACCCTTGCTGGCGATATCCGCACTTCTCAAAACAGCCTGCGCGATCTGAATGCGCAGGCTGGCCGAATTGACGGATTCAGGAAAGCGAGCGCACAGCTTGCCGTGACCGGCCAGTCGCTTAACAGGGCGAAACAGGAAGCCGCCGCGCTGGCCGTTCAGTTTAAAAACACGCAGAACCCGACTACCGCGCAGGCGCGCGCGATGGAGGCGGCGAAGAAATCCGCCGCTGAACTGCAGCTCAAATACAACAGCCTCAGGCAGTCGGTGCAGCGCCAGCGTACCGAGCTCGCGCGGGCTGGTATTAATACCCGTACCCTGTCGGCGGATGAGCGCCGCCTGAAAACCAGCATCAGTGAGACGACCGTGCAGCTCAACCGGCAGCGCGGGGCACTGGCGCGGGTCAGTCAACAGCAGGCGCGACTGAGTCGCATTAAAGAGCGTTATCAGGCCGGTAAATCCCTTGCCGGAGGCGCTGCAGCGGCAGGCGCGGCGGGCGTCGGTATCGCCACGGCGGGAACGATGGCCGGAGTAAAATTACTCACACCCGGTTATAACTTTGCACAGAAAAACTCTGAGCTGCAGGCCGTGCTCGGGGGCGAAAAACAGTCGCCCGAAATGGAGGCGCTGCGCAAACAGGCGCGCCAGCTCGGGGACAATACCGCTCAGTCTGCAGACGATGCGGCGAGCGCGCAGATTATCATTGCGAAAAGCGGCGGTGATGCCGCAGCGATTCAGGCGGCGACGCCGGTCACGCTGAATATGGCGCTGTCTAACCGTCGCTCGATGGAAGAAAACGCCGCGCTGCTGACCGGTATGAAATCCGCGTTTCAGATGTCAAACGACCAGATCGCACACATCGGCGACGTGCTGTCGATGACGATGAACAAAACGGCCGCTGACTTTGACGGGCTGAGCGACGCGCTGACGTATGCTGCGCCGGTGGCAAAAAATGCCGGGGTCAGTATCGAGCAGACCGCCGCAATGGTCGGCGCGCTACATGACGCCAAAATCACCGGCTCGATGGCGGGAACGGGCAGCCGTGCCGTCCTGAGTCGCCTGCAGGCTCCGACCGGTAAGGCATACGAGGCCATCAAAGAGCTCGGCGTTAAAACGTCTGACAGCAAGGGCAACACGCGCCCGATATTTGCCATTCTGAAAGAAATGCAGCGCAGTTTTGAGAAAAACAATCTCGGAACAAGCCAGCGCGGTGAATACATGAAAACCATCTTTGGTGAGGAGGCCAGCTCGGCGGCGGCGGTACTGATGACCGCTGCCTCAAGCGGTAAGCTCGACCAACTCACGGCGGCGTTTAAAGCCTCGGACGGCAAAACCGCTGAGCTGGTCAAAATCATGCAGGACAACCTCGGCGGCGACTTTAAAGAATTTCAGTCAGCCTATGAGGCCGTCGGTACTGACCTGTTTGATCAGCAGGAGGGGTCACTGCGTAAGCTCACCCAGACTGCCACGAAATATGTGTTAAAGCTCGACGGCTGGATCCAGAAAAATCAGGGGCTGGCGCAGACCATCGGCATCATAGCAGGCGGCGCACTGGCAATTATTGGCATCCTCGGGGCAATTGGTCTGGTCGCCTGGCCGGTCATTACCGGCATTAATATTTTGATTGCCGGTGCATCACTGCTCGGGACGGTTTTCTCTGTGGTGGGCGGTGCCATCATGACCGTGCTCGGGGCGCTTACCTTGCCGATTGTGGCTATTGGCGTTGCCATCATCGCCGGTGCGCTGCTCGTCCGCAAATACTGGGAGCCAATAAGCGCATTTTTCTCTGGCGTAATGGAGGGGCTAAAGCAGGCTTTTGCCCCCGTAACGGAATTATTCGAACCGTTAAAGCCGGTTTTTGACTGGCTGGGTGAAAAACTTAAAGCGGCGTGGCAGTGGTTTAAAGACCTGATCTCACCGGTTAAATCGACGCAGGAGACGCTCGACAACTGCAAAAATGCGGGTGTGATGTTCGGTAAGATGCTGGCCGAAGCGCTGATGTTACCGCTCAAAAGCTTTAATACCTTGCGTACCGGTGTTAACTGGCTGCTGGAAAAGCTCGGGGTTATCAATAAAGAATCGAGCGACCTTGACCAGAAGGCCGCAAAAGCCAGTGCCGCCACCGGCTCGCAAAACGGGTCTTATATTCCGGCAACCTCAGCATATGGCGGCTATCAGGCATATCAGCCGGTAACGGCGCCGACGGGTAAGACTTACGTCGACCAGAGCAAGCCTGAATACAACATTAACCTGAATGGAGGCATCGCACCGGGCAGCGACCTTGACCGACAGCTCCGCGAGGCTGTCGATAAACTCGACCGTGAAAACCGTGCGCGTCAGCGCTCAAGTATGCGTCATGACTGAGGGGGATAAAGCATGTTAATGGTTTTGGGTTTGTTTGTGTTTGAGCGCTGCACGCTGCCCTATCAGTCCATGCAGTATTCGAAGGATTACCGCTGGGCGTCAAACGACCGTATCGGCAAGCCACCTGCTTACCAGTATCTCGGGGAAGGGGAAACCACGCGCACGCTGTCGGGTGTGCTCTATCCCGAAATTACCGGCGGACGCCTGTCACTGACCGCCATCGAGCTGATGGCCGACGAGGGGCGCGCGTGGCCGCTGATTGACGGAACGGGCATGATCCACGGCATGTATGTCATCGACAAAGTGACTCATACGCACACCGAGCTATTCAGCGACGGAGCGGCGAGAAAAATCGAGTTTAGCCTGTCCCTTAAGCGGGTCGATAAATCGCTGGCGGCCATTTATGGCGACCTGAAAACGCAGGCCGACAATCTGGTCACGTCTGCCGGTGAGTGGCTGGGAGGGCTGGTGGGATGATTACGGGAATGGATATTCAGGCCGGGGCGAAGATTGCCCCGGCGTTTATGCTCAAGCTGGATAACGACGATATCACGCAGGATTTTAGTGACCGCCTTATCAGTCTGACCATGACCGACAATCGGGGATTCGAGGCCGACCAGCTCGATATCGAGCTCGATGACACTGACGGCCAGATAGCTTTGCCACCGCGCGGCGCAACGTTGACGCTGTGGTTAGGCTGGCAGGATTCCGCGCTGATAAAAAAAGGGACGTTCACGGTCGACGAAATCGAGCACAGGGGCGCGCCTGATACGCTGACCATCCGGGGGCGAAGCGCAGATTTTCGCGGGACGCTGAATTCGCGCCGGGAACAGTCATGGCATGACACCACGCTCGGGCAAATTGTGGAGACGATTGCGGCACGCAACAAGCTTGCGGCCAGCGTGGCCGACACGCTGAAAGCCGTCACAGTGCCTCACATTGACCAGTCGCAGGAATCAGACGCGGTGTTTCTGTCCCGCCTGGCTGACCGGAACGGGGCGGCAGTCTCGGTAAAAGCGGGTAAACTGTTATTCCTGAAAGCCGGGGGCGGTAAGACCGCCAGCGGCAAACCTATTCCGCAGATGACGCTTGAGCGCGGCGACGGCGATCGTCATCAGTTTGCCATTGCTGACCGGGAAGCCTACACCGGCGTGACGGCAAAATGGCTGCACACCAAAGACCCCAAGCCGCAAAAGCAAAAGGTTAAGCTCAAAAGGAAGCCCAAAGAGAACCACCTCCGCGCGCTGCAGCACCCGAAAGCGACCAAAGCCCCGGTAAAGGCCAAAGCCAAAAAAGAGCAGGAAGCGCGCGAGGGTGAGTATATGGCCGGTGAGGCTGACAACGTGCTGGAGCTTACAACCATCTACGCGACAAAGGCACAGGCCATGCGCGCCGCTCAGGCGAAGTGGGACAAGCTGCAGCGAGGCGTCGCGGAGTTTTCAATCTCGCTGGCGATAGGCCGGGCAGATTTATTTCCTGAAACGCCAATCGCGGTGAAAGGGTTTAAGCGCGTCATAGACGATCAGGCGTGGATAATCAGCCGGGTGGTGCATAACCTCAACGGGAGCGGCTACACGACGGGCTTAGAGCTTGAGGTTAAGGTTTCGGATGTGGAGTACGAAAGCGAAGAATTAACGCAATGATATAAACTTAACTGTTTGTTATATATGGATAAAATGAGTAAAATTAACGCATCGGAAATTAAATGAGGTGCTCGCCATGTTTCACTGTCCAAAATGCCATTTCGCCGCTCACGCCCGCACAAGTCGCTATTTTACTGACACGACCAAAGAGCGGTATCACCAGTGCACAAACATCAACTGCAGCGCGACGTTTGTGACCACCGAAACGGTCGAGCGTTTTATCGTATCGCCGGGCGTTGTAGTACCAGCAGCACCGCATCCGACATCATCAGGCCAGCAACAAATCCAGTGGATGTAGAGATACCTATGCCCCTTAGATTTTGGGGCTTTTCTTTGGAAGGGACGGCTAATATCATAATAGTTTTTATTAATATTTTGTTTTTTTATAATTATCTGGAGCTATAAAATGGAATGGTTTACTAGAATGCTTCTTGATTTACCTCCACGCGATAAAGATATAAAAGAATTAATGGATAGTGCTCCCGAACTATTTTCTAATGAAAGTGTTGAGGAAATTAAAGTCTATCATCGGACATTCAGACGCCATTTCTACTGGGAATCATTCGAACTTCGAGAAGATATCCGTCATTGGCTTCGGAGACATGAAGTATCCGAAACAGATCTTAATCAAGAGATGATTTGCGATCACCCTGACTGCCAGAGGATAAAAGGGCGCTCAGGCAGCAACGATTATATGCAGATGATGACGGTTGCCGGGGGGAGAGATAGTAATCCACCAGCTAAGTCATTTTTTGATTTAATCAATGCAACAAAAATTACAAATGCAGAGGTTCAACGCGTCATTCTTACAGATCCTTATATATACTCAGATATTGGGCAAAATGGTGAGGGCGGAGGATTTAACAACCTATTAAAATTACTCGAAACATTGAATATTGCAGATTCTACTGAATTCAACCTGCAGTTAACGCCTCAGAATGATAAAGAACAAATTTCGAGATTTGAAAATAGCATAAAGAGAAAATTTCCAAATTGTTCTGTCTCTAATCATAACAGCAGATCAACCTTCCATGATAGATTTATATTGGTGCAATATGTTGGCGGGAAGAGTAAAGGTTGGTATGGGCCTTCTCTTAATGGGCTAAACGGTGATTCGATAATCATTTTTGGAGATTTGACTGATTCTAATGCACTTGCTCAACTCTCTCAAAGGCTATTGTAGTTGGTGTAATCGCGAAAACCCTGTGGAAAAAAGATTATAGAGAAAATTAGCCCCGAAATCAGGGGCTAAATAAAAGGTGTGATCAATATGTAGGAGGGGTTTGAAGTAATTTCTTTTGTTTTACCGCTTTGAAGAGTATTCAAGAGTTTCGGCAAGTTTATTTTCAGCATATAATTGTAAATATATTTTATAAGGTGTGATGTGGATAAGAGGATTTTAACTTTCTTTAGTGCTAGCGATATATTTGATTATATGGTTACTCGACCGTTAAGCCATATAAATGCTAATTGGGAATTAACGTGGGACAATGTTGAGGAGAGGTTTGTAATAGAGGAAAATAGTTATGCTTCTACCTTAAATGATTTATTGATCGAATTGAGTTTACTTGAACCTCCTAAAGCTTACCATGATAATGAAGATCAACTTGCGGAATATTGCAAGCAAAAATTAAACTGGCCAATATATAAACAAGGACGTTTTTGGCGTGGAATGGAGTATGTCTCTATTTTAGAACAAGGAGGTTTTGACGATGAAGATCAAAAAAACCTATGCTTATCAGTTGCGGGAAGATTAAAAGCAGCATTGGTTCGAGAACAACTACATTTTGATGAAATGGAAGAATCTCACCAGAAAATTTTAGCCGATGTAATGGCGATTATTCTTTATCACCGCAGTTAAAGTGTTAATCAAACGAAGAAGGAAGCCCTGATTTGCAGGACTTCCTAATATCGATGTGGTCAACATGTGGACGTGACCTGAAATAAATCCTTTTATTTCAATTTGTTGTGACGTTTTAAAAAGCTCCTGAGGGAGCCTTAGTTATATCAGAACACTTTCTTATACGGTCGCACCGTTACCTTCGCATACACGCCCGCCGCAACGTACGGGTCTGCGTCAGCCCAGGCCTGCGCCGCTTCCAGAGATTCAAACTCTGCAATAACCGTGGAGCCCGAAAAACCGGCTGCACCCGGGTCGTTGCTGTCGACAGCAGGCATTGGGCCAGCGGTCAGCAAACGACCTTCATCCTGTAGCAGCTGTAAGCGTGCCAGGTGAGCAGGGCGGACAGACTGGCGTTTCTCAAGTGAATCAGCGACATCTTCAGAGTAAATCACGTAAAGCACGGTGAAGCTCCTTAAGCGTTTTAAAGTGTCAGTTACGTTATGTGAAAGGGCAATTGACTGCAATGTAAAGATAAAAACAATGTTAATACCCTGATCTGAATGCCCCTTTTTTGGCCACATTGACGCTTAAATTGCGCCAGAACAAAGTGTCTTATTGAATATGATTGCTATTTGCATTTAAAATCAGGGTTCGATTTTTTAACGTTGATGACTATGACTTCGATGACCCTTGATTTACCTCGCCGCTTTCCCTGGCCGACGCTGCTCTCCGTCGTGATTCACGGTGCTGTCGTGGCGGGTTTGCTCTATACTTCGGTTCATCAGGTTATTGAAATGCCCGCACCCGCGCAGCCGATTTCGGTGACCATGGTATCGCCTGCGGATCTCGAGCCGCCCCAGGTCGCGCCGCCACCGCCACAGCCGGTTACTGAACCGGAGCCAGAACCCGAGCCTGTTCCGGCGCCACCGAAGGAAGCCCCGGTGGTGATCCATAAACCTGAACCGAAGCCCAAACCTAAGCCGAAGCCAAAGCCGGTGAAGAAGGTCGAGGAGCGTCCGAAACGCGAAGAACGTCCGGTTGAGCGACGTGCGACCCAGACGGTTGAGAATGCCGCACCTTCACGTCCGGTGATGAACAACTCCGCACCGGCACCAAAACCAACGGTTGCCGCGCCAGCGGGCCCACGAGCACTGAGCCGAAACCAGCCTCAGTATCCGGCGCGAGCGCAGGCTTTACGTATTGAAGGTCGCGTACGGGTGAAATTTGACGTTACCGCAGATGGCCGCGTTGATAACGTGCAAATCTTGTCCGCTCAGCCTTCTAATATGTTTGAACGCGAAGTGAAATCGGCGATGCGCAGATGGCGCTACGAAGCCGGTAAACCGGGTAGCGGATTGATCGTGAACATTGTCTTTCGCCTGAACGGCGGGGCGCAGATGGAATAAAAAAAGCCTCCGGATGGAGGCTTTTTTGTCAGATAATCAGGCCTGTGGAAGCTGACGAGGTTTACCCTCGCTATCCACTGCCACATAAATAAACAGTGCTTCAGTAGCTTTATAGCGCTGTCCAATCGGTTCTGAAGAGACCTTCTTCACCCAGACTTCAATGTTGATAGAGATGGAGGTATTGCCGCGCTTGACGCAGCGCGCGTAACAGCACACCACGTCACCTACCGCTACCGGGCGCAGGAAGGTCATTCCATCGACCCTCACGGTTACCACGCGTCCATGAGCTATCTCTTTTGCCAGAATTGCGCCGCCCATATCCATTTGCGACATCAGCCAGCCGCCAAAAATATCGCCATTGGCATTGGTGTCAGCGGGCATTGCCAGTGTGCGTAAAACCAGTTCGCCCTGAGGGGCGTTAGTTGTTGTCATTGTTTTAACTCGTAACGGAAGACTTCAGGCGGGATGCTACTATGATTTCACAGCGGAGAGAATAGACCAGAACGCCTGTCGAACACGTTCTGGTCAACCAGCAGTTAGTGCTTATCGTCCTGCGGCATATGGCGATAGATGTAAACGCCGCTGAGCAGGGTGAAAATCAGCGTCAGGGCTGTCAGGCCGAAGACCTTAAAGTTGACCCAAATGTTCTGCGGCAACCAGAAGGCAATGTAGATATTGGCAAGACCGCAAAGAATAAAGAACACCGCCCAGGCAATATTCAGTCGGGACCAGACCTGCTGCGGCAGCGTCAGCTCTTTACCCAGCATGCGCTGGATAAGCGGTTTTTTCATAACCCACTGGCTGATTAACAATGCGCCTGCAAACAGCGCGTATATCACCGTGACTTTCCACTTGATGAATTCATCATTGTGGAAGAACAGGGTCAGCCCGCCGAAAACAGCGACCAGCACGAACGTGACCAGCGCCATTTTTTCGACTTTACGGTAACGTACCCAGCTGTAGATCAGCACAACCGCGGTCGCGATAATCAGCGCAGTGGTCGCAGCATAGATGTCATACAGCTTATAAAACGCGAAAAAGACCACGAGCGGTAAAAAATCAAGAAACTGCTTCATTCTGTGATTCCATCTTCTCTGTTGAGCCGGGAAGCGGGTCATGCTCCCGGCATCAGGATTACTGACGAATTAACATATACAGGCGGAACAGATAGACCAGCAGTACCGCTGAAATCAGGTTGCTCAGCGTATTCGCGACTACCGCGCCAACATTAGGCGTTAAAACCGCAAAATTTGGCGCAAACAGGAGCAGAAGCGTTTTCGCCAGCAGCCAGCCGATCACGGCAGGGGCCACCAGGCGCATATTCGCCCATGCGAGCCTGATGCTGCTGCGCATTGCGGTAAAAATCCCCATTTTGTCCTGCACGATCATGATCGGGGCAAAAGAGAGCACGATAGCCAGCAACACGCCCGGCACCACGACCAGCATAATCCCCATCTGCACCAGCAGGGTGGTTAAGAAGATCAGGATAAACAGCTTCGGCAAAACGGGGGCACTGGCGCCAATCGCGCGTAAGGCACTGACCCGATGGCCCGCTGACACCAGCTGAATCATCAGGAGAACGCCGCCCGCCAGAATCGCATTACCAATGAGACCAGAGAACGTCGATGCGGCTGAAGCCCGCAGCAGGATTTGCTGCTGCTCTGGCGTCATGTTTTGCACCAGTTCAAACAACCCGACGCTTCCTGCCAGATTGTCACCCTGGCTCAGGCTGGCAATCTGTTCATCACTCGGTGAGAAGGCATGGCCCAGCACCACAGTGATAAAGGCGCAAAGCAACGCGATCAGTAAAAAAGTTATGAACTGATTGCGGAAAAAGTTTCCCGTGTCACGGTAGACAGACTTCGCCGTGATAGACATGCACTCTCCTTGAGTATTGCAGGTGTTAATTAGCCGGCAATTGTACATCGGATGCACCTGCTGTGGCAGCATCAAGGCTTGTATGGAAAAGCATATCTTTGTAAAGCGGCGGTAATCCGAGCCGTGCGCGGGCGCGATTACAGGCGTCGTTGACCTGCCCGTCTTCCCCCGACATAGCAAATTCCCGGCAGGGGCTGGGGCGATCCTCATAGATGGAACACCGGGTTGAGACCCCGGGTTCACCCTGTAGCGCGACGCAGCGGGCTTGTTTTTGGTTCGTGCCGCGCATACAGCGCAGAAAAGGGGTCAACGGCTCAGTGAGATGAACCGGAACGGTACCGCCGCCATCGCTGGCCTCGGCCCAGTAGAAAGAGACTCGAAAATACGCACAACAGGCTCCGCACGTCATGCACGGGTTAACTTCACTCATGGCACACCTGCAAAAAAGAACGCATCAAATCAATTTGTGAGAGCGATAAATTAGCCAGCCGCCTGAGGAAGAGCAAGAGGGGGAAAAGAGAAAATTTTGTAATTGTGAAATGCCAAAAATTGACATGGAAACAATTTACTGCCTTTCAAAGCGCCACAAAAAATTAACCCAGATCAATGAATGTTAACTTACTGGTTTTAATGTGATCTGTGGCAGATCACTTATTACTCATTTGTGAGTATATTCTCACCCGCGATTAAAACCACAACGATGGAGCGGATATGAAAAAATTAGCGGTGGCAGCCCTTGTATTAAGCAGTCTCTCTGGCGGCGCGTACGCGCACGAAGCAGGTGAATTCTTTATTCGTGCCGGTTCGGCCACGGTTCGCCCAACTGAGGGCTCTGATAACGTGCTGGGTATGGGCGGTTTTAACGTCAGTAATAACACCCAGTTAGGCTTAACGTTCACTTATATGGCGACGGATAACATTGGTGTCGAGCTTCTGGCGGCAACGCCGTTCCGTCATCGCGTCGGTCTGGGGGCAACCGGTGATATTGCCACCGTACACCATTTACCGCCAACGCTGATGGCGCAATGGTACTTTGGCGATGCCAGCAGCAAGGTGCGTCCGTATATTGGCGCCGGTGTAAACTACACCACCTTCTTCGATGAGAAATTTAACGATACCGGTAAAGAGGCCGGTCTGACTGACCTCAGCCTGAAAGATTCATGGGGTATGGCGGGACAGGTGGGTCTGGATTACCTGATTAACCGTGACTGGCTGATCAACGCCTCAGTCTGGTACATGGACATTGATACAGACGTACGCTTTAAAGCGGGCGGTGAGCAGCAAAGTATCAATACTCGCCTCGATCCGTGGGTGTTTATGTTCTCTGCAGGTTATCGCTTCTAATCCCCCTCAAACTGGCCACCACGTGGCCAGTTTGCTTTTGCAGCCTTCAAAACGACGGATAAACCGGCCGCTCGTCAAGTTTTACGCAGTGCCTGAGTTTCGTTTCCCCATCATATAAATAGCTAAATGCGTCGCTGGACACCGAATGGAAAAGAATATCGCCGTTAGCAAAGGGGATCATTTCGGTGTCACCTGCGCGCTTGTGCCCTGCGCCGGTTTCAAACTGGCCGCGCCACCGTTCCTGCGTATGGTCGTAAACGTGCAGAATAACCTCGACAAGTCCTCTTTCCGGACAGTTAAGGCGCAGGAAGGTTGAAGAGAAATTCAGGGACAGCACGTGAAAGGGAATCAATAAGGCGAAAACCACTAAAGCTCGTAAATACATCAAACTGCGAAAACCTCCTTCAAAATGGATATGAGATTTTACTTAAGTCAGATGCGGCGGCTTTGCCCTCGATCAAGAGGTCTTATAATTCAATGCGATAAAGGCCTCTGACGAGGCCTGAACGTTCATTTTTGAATCAAATAGCGGATTGTTGGCCCGTCCTGCTGAATATCCAGCACCGTGTAGCCATGGTTTTTAGCATCCAGCGGAATGTTGTTAATGGATTGCGGGCAGTCGCTCACCACCTCCAGAATTTCCCCTTTTATGAGCTGCGGTAGCGCTTCAAGGGTAGCCACTGCCGGATAAGGGCAAGGTTCGCCGATCATATCCAGTCGATAGTCAGGCACGATCTCTTTCATGCAGCGTTCTCCTGCGTTTCAGGTTTAGCGGTGGTGCGACGGAAGAAACGTTTCTCCTGCGCGACAACCAGTAAAAAAGCGACCAGCAGCAAGGCATAGGTTACCAGCAGGCCGCCGAGCGGACCGAAGGTGCTCAACAGATTGACCTTATCCCAGTTTGTTGTGAGTACAGGTGAGACATCATCCCAGTAGTACGCCAGAATGGTTGAACCAATGACATTACCAAGGCCGACCCACCAGTAATGCACCTGGCCTTCGACGGCGCGATACATCCAGCCGGTTTCACACCCGCCTGCCAGCACAATTCCGAAGCCAAACAGCAGGCCACCAATCACCGCGTTAGGACCGGCCCACATGATTTTCGGTTCAACACCGAGTTGTACATAGCTGAAAATGCCGATGGCACTCACCGCCATACCGGCAATGATCGCTTTTGCCATCATGGTTCGTCCGGTGATCCACATATCGCGAAACGCAGAGGTAAAGCAGATCTGCGCGCGTTCAATCAGCAGACCAAACCCTACGCCAAACAGCATCGCGAGGCCGAGTTTCGGTTGATTCAGCGCTGTGCAGATTGCCCACGCGATCATGGCAAAAAAGACCAGCATACCGAGGCGAAAACGGCGTTTCGCCTGGTCCGGCTTCTGGGTCAGCGGCGACGCCGCGCTAACTTTGGTCATTTTTACCGGAATACGGAACAGTGGCAGCAGGGTGAATTTTGCACCGAAGTAAGAGCCAATCGCGGTGGCGACGGCAAAGAACCAGGCATGCAGTGAAAATTGCGGAATACCCGTGAAGAACGCGGCAAGGTTACAGCCCATCGCCAGGCGAGCACCAAACCCGGCAATAATCCCGCCGACGACCGCCTGCATAATGCGGATGCGGCTTTTGGGCATGCGCAACTTGACGTTATTTGCCCACAGCGCCGCCGCGAAACAGCCGCCGAACATCCCGATGATCATCATTCCGTCGATGCGGGTAAGCGGAGTACCGTCCAGGTGAATGAGTTTAAAGTAGCCCCACTCTTCGGCATGCACGCCAGCGAGTTGCAGAAGTTGACCACCCCAGCGGGTAAACTCGCCGGTCACGGCCCAGAAGGTACCGGTAATGCCGAAATAATAAGTAGAGAGAATGCCTGCCGCGATAACGGCCGGAACAGGTGACCAGAACTTAACTAAATAAGTCTGTTTGAAGTATTGCCATGACATGAGTAAGCCTCTGAACTCAGAAGGTGTATTTGGATTTAACGGGCCGGAATATATAACTTTTTGGCTTACTCTAAAACCTCTCCAAACCTACTCTCCGGGATAGCGTCATTTTTTATGACCTCCGTCATTAAATCTTCCGGTTATTTCCCGGCAATCACCCCCCTGGCTGCAAAATATTCATTCCTTTCGCGGAGCCTTACTCAGAATGCGAGAGCGGCAGACATCCAGAATTTCGTCAGCCAGCGCGGAATTATCCGGGCAGGCACGGGACAACACCAGAGCCCCGACAAGATGTGCAAAGGTGTTTATCAGGTCAGCACGTGAGACATTTTCGTCGCTTAACATTGCCAGCTGACGTTCAACCCCGGCTGCAAATGTCTCTTTGATGGACTCGGACTGGCGTGCGGTGTCCGTGCCCAGGGCAGACATCACGCAACCTCCGGCCATATCATCGCGATGCTGCCGGGAGAGGTAATATTCAATGAATTTATCTCGATCTACACCCGCCAGGTTTTCCGCGGCATGCACAAACCCGCAATTCATGGCCTCTGACATCAGGTCGGCCTTCGAACCAAAGTGCTTATAAAACCCGCCGTGGGTTAAACCCGCAGCAGACATCAGCTCCGCCACGCCCACGCCGTCATAGCCGCGTTCACGAAAAAGTTCGGATGCCGTTTCAACTATGCGCATCCGGTTCTCCCGGACCTGCTCTTTTGACACTTTCATGCTGCCCACCCCCTATAAAACAAGGCTCAATTATACATTGATGATGATCATAATCAAACCAGTTGACTTTATAGATTATGATCATCATCATTAAATTCGTGTCTCCGTCAGCGCTTCGCAGAGAAAGGCACGCTCTGTCAGTCTGGCTGAGATCAGCAAAGAGAGCCGGATATCTCCCGGATTTACCTGCATCGAAAGGTGCAGATTCTGTTTAACATTTGATAAAGAAGATCACACATGACGAAAACTTCAGTTCTCATTACGGGCGCATCGACGGGTATTGGTGCTGTTTATGCGGAAAGGTTTGCAAGCCGTGGACATGACCTGATTCTGGTTGCCCGGGATAAAACAAAATTAGACGCACTTGCCGAACGTCTGCGACAGGAGAAGGGCGTTTCTGTAGATGTCCTGCCTGCCGATCTCACTCAGGCAGCGGAGTTAGCGACGGTGGAAACGCGTCTTCGTGAAGACGAAAAAATAGGGGTGCTGATCAATAACGCCGGCATCGCACAGTCGGGCCATTTTATCGGCCAGACGTCCGAGGCAATTGAGCGTCTTATCGCCCTGAATGTCACCGCGCTGACGAGACTTGCCAGTGCCGCGGCACCAAGGTTTGTCAACGCCGGAGAAGGTGCGATCGTCAATATCAGTTCAGTCGTTGGGCTTGCCCCGGAATTTGGCATGTCGATTTACGGTGCAACCAAAGCCTTCGTGCTTTTCTTGTCGCAGGGATTGCATCTTGAGCTGTCCTCCGCAGGCGTTTACGTCCAGGCGGTACTTCCGGCCGGCACTTACACCGAAATCTGGGAACGTGCCGGTATTGATATCAGTAAGGCGCCCGAGATGATGGAAGTGGATCAGTTAGTTGACGCAGCCCTGGCGGGCTTTGACCGTCGCGAACTCGTCACCATCCCTCCTTTACAACACGCTGCCCACTGGGATGACCTGGAGAGGACGCGTCAGGCTCTGCTGGCGGACATCAACCAGGCTAACGTGGCAGAGCGCTACAAAGTGTAGTCAGGGGGGATTCGGCATAGGACTGAGTATCGTTTTTTCACTCAGCAACAGCGTTGTTAAGAAACATGCCACAGGCAAACCCGGCAGAGTAAAAGACAAATGAATAAGAAGACGATGAAAGCGTTTACGTTTAAACGCTATGGTAAATCCCCGGGAATGGGGATCGATGACGTCGATTTTCCGTCCCCCGGTGATGATGAAATTCTGGTCAAAGTGTATGCAGTAGGTCTGAACCCAATCGATAACATGATCCCGACCGGCATGTTCAAACGCGTTCTGCATTTCAGTCTCCCCGCGACCTTGGGCAGTGATGTGTCCGGCGTTGTCGTTGCCACAGGACGTCGCGTGACGCGATTCAAGGCAGGCGACGAGATTTTCGCCAGTATTTTTGACAGGGGAACGGGGTCGCTGGCCGAATTTGTCCGGGTGCCAGAAAGTCTCGCGGCGTTAAAACCCGCCAGTCTGGATTTCGTACAGGCCGCGTCACTTCCTATGGTCAGTCTCACCTCCTGGCAAGCGCTGACAGAACGCGCGATGCTGCGAGCGGGGCAGAAAGTATTTATCCCTGCCGGATCCGGTGGAATCGGCAGTTTTGCTATCCAGCTGGCGAAACACTTTGGTGCAACGGTTGGGACGACCACCAGCGCAGCCAACATTGACTGGGTGAGCCGCCTTGGTGCAGATGACGTCGTTGACTATAGAAAGCAGGAATTCGAAAAAGTGCTGAGCGGCTACGATATTGTCCTCAGTACTGTCAGAGGTGACGCGATTGAGAAATCCACGCAAATCCTTAAGCCGGGGGGGAAAATTATTTCCCTGATCGGGCCGTTAGATGCTGCTTTCGCGCGGGAACGACACCTTAATGTTTTCCTGCGTTTCGTATTAGGGCTGATGAGCCGCAAAATCATGCGGCTGTCAAAAAAGCGAGGTTTGACCTATTCGTTTCTCTTTGTTCGCCCTGATGGCAGCCAGCTCAGCCAAATCGGTGAACTCATGGACGCTGAACTCATCAAGCCCGTAATCGACAAGGTTTACCCCTTTGCCGAAACGAGCGACGCCTTCACCTATCTGGCTCGCGGGCATGCAAAGGGGAAAGTCGTCGTTAAAGTTCATGGGTGATAGCTACGAAGGCTTGAGCGCCGTTGCAGCGGCGGACCGCAGATAATGGTGATGCGCTGAGTGGAACCCTGCACATTGCCGCCCCTTATGCTGCCGGACCTTGTCACTGAAGGCGTGGATATTTCGCTACGTTTTGATGAGTCGGGGGAAGGATGAACCCAATATACGTTGTACGCTGCGCGGGATTAAAACCTGGGCATTACGGATATGGCCACCCCTCAGGCGAAGGGTGGCTTTCGGGGCGGGAGAGTGATGTTTACTTCGCTGCTTCCTCGATAAGTATGGCGACATCCTGGGGATGTGAAACCATCACGACATGGGATGCACCTTTAATCACAACGGTGTGTTTTGATCCCGCGCGTTCGGCCATGAATCGCAAACCCTGGGCGGGGATATCCTTGTCGCCGTCACCGTAAATGAAGTAAGAGGGCAGTTTTTTCCAGGCTGGTGCACCCGATTTTTCAGTTAAAGCCGCTTCGGTAATCGGTCTTTGCCCTGCGGCCATCAGCGCCGCCTCTTCAGCTGAAACGTCATGCGCGAATTGCTGGTGGAACTTCGCCCGATCGATGGAGAGATCGACGCTACCATCAGCCAGCTTCACCGGTGTGGCAAGCGCCTGGCCAAGCGTGCCGCCAGGGAATTTCCCTGCCAGGTCGGCCGCGGCTTCACCCGCGTCCGGAGCAAATGCGGCGACATAAACCAGCGATTTGACATTGTTTGTATCACGGGCCGCGTTCGTAATAACCTGGCCACCATAGGAATGCCCGACAAGGACGACCGGCCCCTTAATGTTGTTCACCACAGAAGAGACGTAAGCCGCATCACCCGAAACACTGCGCAGCGGATTCGCCGCAGCAACGACATTGTATCCATCCTTTTGCAGGATCCGGGTAACGCCATTCCAGCTAGAAGAGTCGGCAAAGGCACCATGAACCAGGACAACGGTCGGCTTAGCGGTTTCGGCGATTGCGCTGGCAGACAGCAGAACGGCGGCAACGGCAAGGGAGGCAGCAAATTTGGACATGATCATTCCTCTTTTCAATACAGTTTAAAGGGTATGCGTAGGGGGGATTGTGGCCTGTCTGAAACAGGCCACCTGGCTAGCCGCGAATAAAGGCCAGTACGTCAGCGTTAAAGCGATCGGCCTCTGTCTCCGCCAGTCCATGTGAACCGCCGGCATATATCGTCAGCGTCGCATTCGCAACGATCTCAGCGGCGCGGTGTGCGGATGCCTTAATGGGTACAATCTGGTCATCGTCGCCATGAATAATCAGCGTAGGGCGATCAATCTGCTGCAGGTCGCGTGTGTAATCGACTTCAGAGAACTCATGGATGCAGTCATATTGCCCTTTAATGCCGCCCTGTAGGCCAATTCTGCGGAAGTTTTCCCGTAACCCGTCATTGGTGGGGACATGGTCACGGTTAAAGCCATAGAACGGAATTGTCAGGTCAAAGTAAAACTGTGAGCGGTTTTTGGCCGTGCCTTCGCGGATAGCATCAAACACCTCAATCGAAGTACCGTCTGGATTGGCATCCGTCCGGAGCATAAGAGGAGGGACTGCGCCGACCAGAACGACTTTAGCCACGCGTGAGGTACCATGACGGCCGATATAATGTGCAACTTCGCCGCCCCCTGTGGAGTGACCCACTAAAATCAGATCCTTCAGATCCAGCGACTCAATCAGCTCAGCGAGATCGTCCGCATACTGATCCATATTGTTGCCGTGGAAAGTCTGGTCTGAACGCCCATGGCTGCGACGGTCATGCGCGATGACCCGGAAACCATTCTGGCTGAAAAACAGCATTTGCTGATCCCAGGCATCAGACGATAACGGCCATCCGTGAGCGAAGAGGATAGGCTGACCTGAACCCCAGTCTTTGTAAAAAATGCCTGTTCCGTCTTTGGTGATGAAAGTTGTCATTTTGTACTCCTGTTATGTGTTGCGTTATTTGTTTGTGTGCGATTTGTTTGTGTGCAAATGAATATGGCAGCCCTTTTTGCCTTTGTCAATCGCTTGCAATTAAATCGTATGCAAATTATTTTAAGGGAACTGGAGGACATATGACTAAACACACTAATTCCGAGGATTCCCTGCCAGATGTGCACGGTATGCTCTGTTTCTCTCTTTACTCTGCGGGACATGCTTTTACTCAGCTCTATCGTCCCATGCTTGATAAGCTTGGCCTGACCTATCCCCAGTATCTGGTGATGGTTACCTTGTGGAATCAGGATGGGCGAACAGTGAAGGAACTGAGTGGAATTCTTTTTCTTGAGTCAAGCACGTTGACCCCTTTACTGAAGCGGCTGGAGACTGCTGGGTTGATCACCCGGACACGTAATCCGAAGGATGAGCGCGAAGTGCTTATCCACCTGACGGAGAAGGGGGAGGCGCTGAAAAGCGAGACCAGCACTATCACGCGCTGTATTGTGGATACCCTGGGGATGGACGCCGACATCATTGCTGACATCAAAGCATCAGTCGATAAGATCCGTGACAAGATCCACCGTGCGCAGAAACCGGACGCCAATGACCTGGCCTGATGGGGTCATTCGGGCAGAGACATACTGTCCATTCGTACGCTCTATGAAACACTGAATTTACTGGAGGGCTGTTTTTCGAATTGAGGAATCTCATTATGATGAGGGCTAATGATTCCCAGGGGATACCACATGCGCATTGACAATCTACAGTATTTTTTTGACCCACTTTGCGGCTGGTGTTATGCCAGCTCGCCCGCCCTGAATTATCTGGCACAACATTACATCGAAAAGCTCACGTTAATGCCCAGCGGTCTTTTTTGTGATGAGGGTGCCCGGCACATCACCGCCCAATGGGCAGAATATGCGTGGACAAACGATCGGCGTATCGCTTCGCTGACCGGTCAGCCATTCAGTGAGAGCTATCACCAGCTCCTGAACTCAGGTGCGCGCTTTGATTCGACGTTTATGAACCGGGCACTTACGGCTTTTCATGAAATCAGCCCGGCGGCAGAGGCAGGGCTGCTTCGTGCACTGCAACATGCCCGCTATGTACTGGGGCGTAATACCGCGCAAAGTGATGTGGTGGAAGAGATCGGCATCGCCTGGGCTCGGGAAAATAACGTTGACCTCAACCCTAATGACTTTGCCGGCCGGCTTGATGCCGATAACGCGCTTCGCAGCCTGACGGACGACAGGATCGCTGACGTAAAGCGTCTTATGAATCAAAAAGGTTTCAGGGGGGTTCCGCTGCTGTTGGTTACGGTTGACAGCACTGAGCACATTATCAGCGGCCACGATCTCTACGGTGGAGCAAAAAGCATCGGCGAGGCGCTGGCAAAGCTTGCGTAGCCAAAACGAGGCTTCCGGTTTTACACACCGGAGCTTCGTTTATCACCTGTTCGAATGCCCGAATCATTTCTGGCGGGAGAGGGAACGGAAAGAGCAGTAGTACCCTGCAGATGCGATAAGGCAGAGCATATACCCGAATGATTCGCTGCCTTCCTCCACGACATTCTTGACCACCCTGACGTAGCTTTGATCGAGTATCGCGTACCATAATTCGTGCATTCCAAACAGCCGGGAGAAAACCAGGACTGCCAGCAGACCACTGAGCATCATGCCGTACCACGGGGTACGGGTATAGTGGGTCAGTTGCGTAAGAGTAAGTCGGAAATGGATAACGGGATAAAGCAAAGCGCAAATAGCGGAAAGTAGTGCAAACCACACCCAACTTCCATGAGCCAGAAGATCAAAAAATGCATCCAGTTCGCGAATCAGCATGGAGAGGAAAAAGCCGCCGATCAGGATGTTGCAATAGCGCATGAATTCCCATTTCTTCGCCAGGAGGAAGTGAATAAATACGATGCTCACTAAAACCGATTCCTGCACAATTTCGGTCAGCGATATCTCCGGTATATCCAGATTAAATAAAGAGATATCCGCCCACAGACAAAGTACGGGCAAGGAGCAGGCTGCTGACGCGAAAAGAAAGAAGAAAAAGCTTTTGAGCACAGACATTAACACCACCACTTTCATTCAAAACACCTATGATAAGTGGCTTCGAACGAAAATCTATTTCACTTTGTGCGCTATAGGCATGAATTTTAAGCATATTGAGCTACTTAGCGAGGGTGCGTTCACTCTGTGCCGATAAGATCCCCCCTTTCAGGGAGCTCTCTGTCACTAAAGAGGCAATATGCTTTGGCTATCACAGGATGCGAATACATGGCCCCAGCGGCTTTAGTTTTCATAGCCATTCAGCCGTCCGGGTGTTTAAGCGGTTATAATAAAAAATAAAAACTTTGCTTAAAAAAATTTTCTGTGCCTAAATAGCGTCATCGGTTTGGAATACAGACCTTATAAAAGCAGTTTAGTAAAGCAGTCCTCAGTTCAGGTGTTATCAATAGATACTCTTCTTCGTGAGCCTCCTCCTAAGTGCCAAATAAGTTACTCTCTAAATACAGGCCATCATCGCCGCGCTTAGTGGCTCAAAAAATAAGGAATTATCTATGTCTAATAAAATGACTGGTTTAGTAAAATGGTTTAACGCTGATAAAGGTTTTGGCTTTATCACGCCTGACGACGGCAGCAAAGATGTATTCGTACATTTCTCTGCTATTCAGAGCGACAGCTTCAAATCGCTTGATGAAGGCCAGAAAGTGTCCTTCACCATTGAAAATGGCGCTAAAGGCCCGGCAGCGGGTAATGTTTCTCCGCTGTAAGTCGCGCCTGTTATCAATGACCCTTACGATAGCGATGAAGACGCGAGTCTGAGCAGTTAAGCTTCACTGATAACAAAAAAACCCGCCGAGTGCGGGTTTTTTTATGGCTCCAGGAAAATTGTTATTCTGTTTTGCCGACCTGTTTTCAGAGACAATTATCCTTCACCCGGAGGCGGGATGCGGTCCCGAAGGCTGTATTCCTGTGATAAACGCCAGAAATCATGACCAGCCGGATGCTGATATAAGCGGAGCGAGAATTGACCGGCGACAGCGGTGATGTATTCAAATATCGCTGACTGGGTATTTTCATACTCCATCCACAGTACGGATGAGGTAAAACAATAAATTTCCAGGGGAATACCCGACGGCGTAGGCTTTAGCGTTCGCACGACAATATACATATCTTTGATAATATCAGGCCGATCGGCGAGCCATGCCATCAGGTAGTGCCGAAAAAGCGTTAAATTTGTCAGGCCATTATCCATAAACCAACTGTCCGGTACGCCCATGGGATCACGCCCGTCGATGAGCTTTGCCAGCGGTTCATTCGTGCCGCGCAGGGCCAGCATCGGGGCCAGCGTTTCCTGAGTGAGGAATTTAACGGAGTGCTGATCGATAGTGGTGCTGCGCATAATCCGGCGCGCCCCTGACGAAAACATGGCCTGCCAGTTGGTATACGTTTCGGTCAGGAAGTTTTTGGTCGGGATACGCGAGATTGTGTTATCCCAGTTACGGATGGTAATAGTGTGCAGCGCTATGTCGGTCACTTCGCCACTCAGGTTCTTATCGGGCATTTCAATCCAGTCCCCCAACTGCAGGACATCATTTGACGAAAGCTGGATATTGGCCACGAGCGAAAGCAGGGTGTGCTGAAAGACTAACATCAGTACGGCTGCTACGGCCCCGAGGCTGGAAATAATGATCGCGGGGGATTTATTCGACATGACGGCAAGGATCATGATCGCAGCGATGATGTGGATAAATATTTTCCCTATCTGAATATAGCCTTTGATAGAGTGATTTTTACGCTTCGTCTTGCGTAAATAAGAGCTGTTGACAATATCCAGCATCTCATTGAAGAAAACCGACAGAAAAATAAAGAATAAAATCCCACAGATGGTATTTATTGCCGTCACCAGCGATGCCGGCATATTGGGCATAAACTGCAGGACGTAATAAACGATAATAACCGGAATGAAATTTGACAGCTTCTCGGCAATACGACGATCTTTTTCCAGCGGGACATCCTGTTTGTGGCTGGAAAAGAAGACCTTACGAACGATTTTTATGAGCAGGAATTTGCACATCAGGTGCGCAAAGAAACCAGAGATGACCAGCAGAATAAGATTAAATCCAATGGCCAGAGCCGGATTGCTTTCTATGAATGTTAATAAATAATCCAAGTACACCACCGCTTATCGCCTGAATCGTATGCCATTTTGTATTAACCTCATTCAGGAGATAAATACAAAGATTTAACCAAATCATATAATGGCATATCCGGTACAGGCAAGTCCACGACCTGAATCCTAAGCCGCACCGAGCTATTTTGTTGCGGTCAGTAACTTTATTTTCAAATTCGTTCCAGGCGATAAAAGCAGGCGAATGTGCGTGGCAGTGCCCAGAATGGCGGCGCTAAAGAAACACCGTCTGGCGGCGAAGCCAGACGGTGGAGAGGTTACGCTTTGCGCGTTGCCGCTTTCATTGCGCTGACAAAGGTTTTCAGCTCAGCCAGCATTTGCTCTGGCTTGTCCACGTTCTTCTCAATGATTTTAACGATAGCGGAGCCTGAGATTGCACCGGCTGCGTTAGCGTCAATCGCCGCGGTGACCTGGTCGGGAGATGAAATCCCAAAGCCCTGCAGCGGAGGGGCCGCGTGGTATTCAGCCAGCTTTTCGACCAGATGATGCAGAGGCAGCGCCGCTTTGTTCTCCGCGCCGGTTACACCCGCACGGGAGAGCAGGTAGGTATACCCGCGACCATAGGAGGCAATCTGGCGCAGCAGTTCATCATCGGCGTTTGGCGGGCAGATGAAAATAGGTGCCACGTTATGTCGCATCGCCGCCTGACGGAACGGCGCAGACTCTTCTACCGGTACGTCTGCCACCAGAACGGAGTCGACACCCACGCGCGCGCACTCGGCGTAAAACTCATCAATACCACGGTTAAACACCAGGTTGGCGTACATCAGCAGGCCAATCGGGATCGTCGGATGCTTCTGGCGGATCGCCGCCAGCATCTCGAAGCACTGAGTGGGCGTCACGCCTGCGGCAAACGCGCGCAGGGTGGCGTTCTGGATGGTCGGGCCATCCGCCAGCGGGTCAGAGAACGGAATACCCAACTCCAGCGCGTCGGCACCCGCTTCAATCAGGGCATCGATAATCTTCAGCGACTGCTCCGGGCCAGGGTCGCCCAGCGTAACGAAGGGAACGAACGCGCCTTCCTGGCGGGATTTCAGTTCGGCAAATGCATTATCATAGCGTTCCATCAGATTTCCCCTCGTGCTTTCAGAATATCGTGAACGGTGAAGATGTCTTTGTCACCGCGACCGGACAGGTTAACGACCAGCAGTTGCTCTTTTTCCGGGTTCTCTTTCATCATTTTCAGCGCGTGCGCCAGGGCGTGGGAAGACTCCAGCGCCGGGATAATCCCTTCGCTGCGGCACAGCGTTTTGAAGGCTTCCAGCGCTTCGTCATCGGTAATAGAAACATAATCCGCGCGACCCGTGCTGTTCAGATACGCATGCTGGGGTCCAACTGACGGAAAATCCAGGCCCGCAGAGATAGAGTAGGACTCTTCAATCTGGCCTTCCTCGGTTTGCATCATTGGCGATTTCATACCGAAGTAGATCCCCACGCGGCCATGCTTCAACGGTGCGCCATGCTCACCCGATTCAATACCGTGACCGGCAGGCTCGACGCCAATCAAACCCACGCGGGTGTCGTCGATGAAATCAGCAAACATGCCGATGGCGTTAGACCCGCCGCCGACGCAGGCGATCACCGCATCCGGCAGACGACCTTCTTTTTCAAGGATTTGCGCTTTGGTCTCTTCACCGATCATGCGCTGGAATTCGCGCACGATGGTCGGGAACGGGTGCGGACCCGCCGCGGTACCGAGCATGTAGTGCGCGGTTTCGTAGCTGCCAGACCAGTCGCGCAGCGCTTCGTTACAGGCATCTTTCAGCGTCGCGGAGCCGCTGTGCACCGGAATCACTTCCGCCCCCATCAGGCGCATACGGAACACGTTCGGAGACTGACGCTCAACGTCTTTCGCACCCATGTAAATGCGACATTTCAGGCCGAGCAGGGCGCTGGCGAGCGCAGAGGCTACGCCGTGCTGGCCTGCACCGGTTTCAGCAATAATTTCGGTTTTCCCCATACGCTTCGCGAGCAGCGCCTGGCCGAGAACCTGGTTAGTTTTATGTGCGCCACCGTGCAGCAGATCCTCACGCTTGAGATACAACGTCGTGTTTGTGCCTTCGGTCAGGTTGCGACATTTCGTCAGTGCTGTCGGACGGCCCGCATAGTTTTTCAGCAGGTCGGTAAATTCCGCCTGAAATGCCGGATCTTTCTGCGCACTGACGAACGCCTCTTCCAGCTGGCGCAGGGCGGGCATCAGGATTTGCGGGACGTACATCCCGCCGAACTCACCAAAATACGGGTTAAGTAATGTCGTCATCTTCTCTTCCTTAATATGCACGCAGAGTGTTAAAAACCGAGGCCAGTTTGCTGGCATCTTTAATACCCGGTTGTGACTCTACGCCTGAATTGAAATCGAGGCCTGCGCAGCCCGCTTTGGCGGCTTCCACGCAGTTATCCGGGCTTAATCCACCCGCCAGCAGGACGTTGTCCAGCTTTTCGCCATTTAGCAGTGACCAGTCAAAACGCTGACCCGTACCGCCCTGGCCGTTGTCGAGCACATATTTATCAACATGATTCAGGTTACGTGCGGGCAGGGTGGTACCCACGCTTTGTGCTTTCCAGATCTGCACCTGAGGGGCGAGGTCTGCACGCAGCTTATCGATGTAGGCTTGATCCTCATCGCCATGCAGTTGCACCGCACTCAGGGATAACGTTTCGGCTTTTGCCACGACGTCTGCGATATCCGCATTACGGAACACGCCCACATAGCTAAGCGGCGCTGCCGCGATCACATTGCGCGCCTGTTCCTCACTGACGGCACGAGGCGAGGCGTCAACAAAGATCAGGCCGCCGTAAATGGCCCCCGCGTCATACGCGGCCAGGGCATCCTGTTCGCGAGTTAAGCCACACACTTTGTTTTCACCGAGCAGGACGCGACGCACCGCGGCGTTAAGGTCGTCATGTTCCATCATGGCGGAACCAATCAGGAAACCGTTGGCGAAGTGGCTCAGCTCGCGCACCTGAGCGTAGCTGTTAATGCCGGATTCGCTGATTACCGTGACGCCAGAACCCAGACGCGGCGCAAGCTGGCGCGTACGGTTCAGGTCAATCGACAGGTCACGAAGATCGCGGTTGTTAATGCCGACCACTTTGGCTTCCAGCGCGATGGCGCGCTCCAGTTCTTCTTCATTACTTACTTCGGTCAGCACGCCCATGTTTAGACTGTGCGCTACGGCAGACAGCTGGCGATACTGCTCGTCGTCGAGTACCGAGAGCATTAGCAGGCAGGCGTCAGCCTGGTAAAAACGCGCAAGCCAGATCTGATACGGGTCGATAATAAAGTCTTTGCACAGGATCGGCTGCGGCGCGATGCCGCTGACGATGGGCAGAAAATCGAAGCTGCCCTGGAAATATTTCTCATCCGTCAGCACGGAGATGGCGGACGCATGATGCTTATAAATACCGGCGATACGCGCCGGGTCGAAATCGTCACGAATAACGCCTTTTGACGGAGAGGCCTTTTTGCACTCCAGAATAAAGGCGGTGCGTGCGCCCTGCAGGGCGTCATAGAAACGACGGCTGCTGGGAACAACATCATTCTGGAAACTGGCAAGCGGCTGCTCTGCTTTGCGGGCTTCCACCCAGATGGCCTTATCGGCAACGATTTTCGCTAAAACGGTCTGCATTCTTTACCCTCTTGCCGCAAGTGCGGTAACGCGATCGTAAGCTGCACCGGAGTGCAGTACATCCAGAACTTTTTGGGCGTTAGCCTTCAGGTCTTCCTCACCGTGCAAACGCATCAGCATGGCGACGTTGGCTGCCACGGCGGCCTCATGCGCGGCCTCACCTTTACCTTGTAGTAAGCGCGTCAGAATGTCACGGTTTTCTTCCGGCGTGCCGCCCGCCAGCGCGTCCTGATGATAGGGTGTTAAGCCGAAATCAGACGCCTCCAGCTGATAGCTAAGCACTTCGCCGTTGTTCAGCTCGGCCACAAGCGTCGGTGCGTGGAGAGAAACTTCATCCATACCGCCGCTGTGTACCACGGCGGCACGCTGGTAACCCAGGACGCGCAGCGTCTCGGCAATCGGCAGGACCAGTTCAGGGCTGTATACGCCAATCAATGCCAGCGGCGGATGGGCCGGGTTAATCAGCGGACCGAGCACGTTAAAGAGCGTGCGGGTTTTAAGCTGCTGGCGCACCGGCATCGCATGGCGGAAACCGGTGTGGTACTTCGGCGCGAACAGGAAGCAGACGCCCAGGTCATCCAGCGCTTCTCGGGAACGTTCGGCATTCATGTCGAGGTTAATACCGAACGCGGCCAGCAGATCGGAGGAGCCAGACCGACTGGAAACGCTGCGATTACCGTGTTTCGCCACCTTCATCCCGCATGCCGCCGCCACAAAGGCGCTGGCAGTCGAAATATTGATACTGTTGCTGCCGTCGCCACCGGTACCCACGATATCGGCAAACGGATAGTCCGGGCGCGGGAACGGGGCGGCATTTTCCAGCAGGGCCGTGGCGGCACCGGCGATCTCCTGCGGGCTTTCGCCGCGCACTTTCATACTCACCAGCGCCGCGGCCAGCTGTTCAGGCTTCAGCTCGCCGCGCACTACGGCGGAGAAGAGCTGGTGGCTCTCCTGCTGGCTAAGGGTCTGCGCCTGGTACAGTTTCTCCAGAATCGGTTGCAGGGTATTGGTCTGCTCCAGCTTCTGTAGCGCCCAGTCGAGGGTCTGCTCCAGCAGACGGGCACCGTGTGACGTCAGGATCGATTCCGGGTGGAACTGCATGCCGCAGACGCGATCTGCGTCGTGACGTACCGCCATCACCATCCCTTCAAACGAGGCATTAATCGTCAGCCCGGCGGGAATATTACTCCCGACCAGCGAGTGATAGCGCGCAACCGGAAGTGGATTCGGTAACCCGGCAAACATCGCCTGGCCGTCATGTTCAATGCTGGAGGCTTTACCGTGCAGGATCTCGCCCGCCTGGCCGACATAGCCGCCGTAGGCTTCAACGATCGCCTGGTGACCGAGGCAGATGCCGATAATCGGTAGCTTGCCGCGCATGCGGGTCAGCAGCTCCGGCATACAGCCAGCTTCACTTGGCGCGCCCGGACCCGGGGAGAGCATCAGCACCGGGTTTTGCATGGTCGCCAGACGGTCAATCAGGGTCTGCGCCGGTACGTGGTTGCGGTAAATAACGACGTTATGGCCATTCGCACGCAGCTGATCTGCCAGGTTATAGGTAAAAGAGTCGATATTATCGAGCAGCAGAATGTCAGCCATCAGAAAATCTCCTGTGCATGATGTGCGGTAGCAATGGCGCGCAATACCGCGCGAGCCTTACTGCGGGTTTCGTCAGCTTCAGACTGCGGAACAGAGTCGAGAACAATCCCGGCGCCGGCCTGGACGGTGGCAATTCCGTCTTCAACGTAGGCAGAGCGGATCACGATGCAGGTATCGAGATCGCCGTGGGCGGTGAAGTAACCCACCGCGCCGCCGTAGCTGCCGCGACGACGACCTTCGGCAGCGGCAATCAACTGCATCGCACGCACTTTCGGCGCGCCGCTCAGGGTGCCCATGTTCATGCAGGCCCGGTAGGCGTGCAGCACATCGAGGTCGCTGCGCAGTTCACCCACCACGCGGGAGACCAGATGCATGACGAAGGAATAACGGTCGACTTTGGTCAGATCAGCCACGTAACGGCTACCCGGCGTGCAAATACGCGCAAGGTCGTTACGCGCCAGGTCAACCAGCATCAGATGCTCGGAGAGCTCTTTGTGGTCAGTACGCATTTCCAGTTCTATGCGGCTGTCGAGATCGCGATCCAGTGAACCGTCGGCACGACGGCCGCGGGGGCGGGTGCCCGCAATTGGGTAGATCTCAATCTGGCGGCTGGTAGCGTCGTATTTCAGGGAGCTTTCCGGTGACGCACCAAACAGAGTGAAATCATTGTCCTGCATAAAGAACATGTAAGGGCTCGGGTTACTCTTTTTCAGCACATCGTACGCTGCCAGCGGCGACGGGCAGGGGAGAGAGAAACGACGGGAAGGCACTACCTGGAAAATTTCCCCGGCGCGAATCGCTTTTTGCATCTGGCGAACCACGGCCCCGTACTGATCGTCGGTCTGGTTAACCTCACACGTCATCTGCTCGACGCGCTGTACCGGCAGCGCAGGGGGTGCCTCCGTCATTTGCTGCTGGAGTTGAGCGATGCGATTTTCGAGGCGCTCTTTCTCAGCCGCGGACGGCGTGAACAGGCTGGCCTGGATGCGGGTGTATTTTTTCTGATGGTCGATCACCAGCAGGGTCTCGGCCAGATAGAAGCAGTAATCCGGGCAGCGGTTACCCTGCTCGGTTTCCGGCAAATCTTCAAACCCGGCGACCAGGTCATATGCAAACAGCCCGCCGAAGAACATCGCTTCACGCTCATCTTCCGGCACGGTGACCAGATTTTGCAGCAGGCGGAAAGCGTCGAAAACGGACAGCGAGCAGAGGCGGGCATCTTCGTCCAGCAGCTGGCTTACCGGAGGAAAATGCAGAATTCGCTGGTCCGGGTGACGTTTATTCTCGATGCCCGCAGGCAGGGCAGCATCAAGCAGCGGCAGCAGCGATGCGCCATTGTCAGAGAGTGCCTTGATGGTGACAGTGTCACCTAACGCGGTAATGCGCAGCGCGCTGTCGACCAGCAACAGGCTTTTAAGATCGTCCTTGCTGTCGATATCTGCAGACTCCAGCAGCAGCGTTGCCGGACGTGCGCCGCACACCTGATGAAACAGCGCGGTCGGGTTGTGGCGATAGGCCGCCTCGCAGGTCAGCAGGTCGAGATGGGGTTTGGCTGTTTGCATGTTGTTGTTCTCATTTATTCTGTTCAAAAAAAAGCCCGCTGGGTAGCGGGCTGGGTATCTGTTTGCATTTCGCAGACGCGTGACACTGCCCGAAAATCAGGAAGTGCGCCACCAACCGTGCAGAGTGAAATGTGCTGTCATTTTCAGATACCTTTCTCGTGTGAACTTGCGTACTAGTTAACTGGTTCGGTGGCGAGTTGTCAACCCTTGATTTCAGAATTTCGCGTTAAGTCGGTATCATGGCGGTTTCGGATGTCTCCAACCTGTTATGGGAAGTGCTTTGAGCGATACCACCTACGCCATTATTTATGATTTACACAGCCATACGCAGGCTTCTGATGGTCTGCTGACACCCGAAGCCCTGGTTCATCGCGCGGTTGAGATGCGCGTCGGCACGCTGGCGATAACCGATCACGATACCACTGATGCCATTCCGGCAGCGCGCGCTGAGATTGCCCGCAGCGGGCTGGCGCTGAATCTGGTCACCGGGGTCGAGATCTCAACCGTCTGGGAAAACCATGAAATTCATATCGTTGGTCTAAACATCGATATAGAACATCCGGCACTTGTAACGTTTTTGCAAGAACAAAAAACGCGCCGCAACCAGCGAGCGGAGATGATCGGCGAGCGTCTGGAAAAGGCGCATATTCCGGGCGCGCTGGAAGGGGCACAAGCGCTCGCGAACGGTGGGGCAGTCACGCGCGGTCATTTCGCCCGTTTTCTGGTTGAAGCGGGCAAGGCAACGACCATGGCGGATGTTTTTAAAAAGTATCTGGCGCGCGGGAAAACCGGATACGTTCCGCCACAGTGGTGTACAATAAAACAAGCTATTGATGTGATTCATCATTCTGGCGGTAAGGCCGTGCTGGCCCATCCGGGGCGGTATAATCTTTCTGCTAAATGGCTGAAAAGACTGCTGGCACACTTTGCTGAATGCGGTGGCGAGGCGATGGAAGTCGCCCAGTGTCAGCAGGCACCCAATGAGCGTGCGCAGCTTGCGACTTATGCTCGCCAGTTCGGCCTGTCAGGGTCGCAGGGCTCTGATTTCCATCAGCCCTGCGCATGGATTGAACTGGGGCGCAAGCTTTGGTTACCGGCAGGCGTTGAGCCGGTCTGGCAGCTCTGGGAACAGCCGCAGCAAATTGAAGAGAGGGAAGTATGAGTCAGTTTTTCTATATTCATCCGGATAACCCGCAGCCACGTCTGATCAATCAGGCCGTGGAGATCGTCCGCAAAGGCGGCGTGATTGTTTACCCGACCGATTCTGGCTACGCGCTGGGCTGCAAAATTGAAGACAAAGGGGCGATGGAGCGTATCTGCCGTATTCGCCAGCTTCCGGACGGCCATAACTTTACGCTGATGTGTCGCGATCTCTCTGAGCTGTCGACCTATGCGTATGTTGATAACGTGGCGTTTCGCCTGATTAAAAACAACACGCCGGGTAACTACACCTTCATCCTGAAAGGGACGAAAGAGGTTCCGCGCCGCCTGTTGCAGGAAAAACGTAAAACCATCGGGATGCGCGTACCGTCGAACCCGATCGCGCAGGCGCTGCTGGAAACCCTCGGCGAACCAATGCTCTCGACTTCGCTGATGCTGCCGGGAAGTGAGTTTACCGAGTCCGACCCGGAAGAGATCAAAGATCGTCTGGAGAAGGTGGTTGAGCTGATTATTCACGGCGGCTATCTCGGTCAGCAACCGACCACCGTGGTCGACTTAACCGAAGATGCGCCAGAAGTGATTCGTGAAGGCGTGGGCGATGTTAAGCCTTTCTTGTAGAGGTGTAAGCAGATATACTACGCGGCCATCAAAGCAGGGCCAGGCCCTCTTTTGACCTGATTCGACGCCTGTGAAGGCGACACCTGAGGAAGCTCAATGAGCGAGAAGTTACAGAAAGTGCTGGCGCGCGCCGGCCACGGTTCGCGCCGTGAAATCGAAGCCATTATTGAAGCGGGCCGCGTGAGTGTGGACGGTAAAATCGCCACGCTGGGTGACCGCGTAGAAATCGTACCGGGGCTTAAGATCCGCATCGACGGTCATCTTATCTCCGTGAAAGAGTCTGCTGAACAGATTTGCCGCGTGCTGGCTTACTATAAGCCGGAAGGCGAGCTGTGTACCCGCAACGACCCGGAAGGTCGCCCGACGGTGTTTGACCGTCTGCCTAAACTGCGAGGTGCGCGCTGGATTGCCGTGGGTCGTCTGGACGTTAACACCTGCGGCCTGCTGCTATTTACCACCGACGGTGAGCTGGCAAACCGTCTGATGCACCCAAGCCGTGAAGTGGAACGTGAATATGCCGTGCGTGTCTTCGGCCAGGTTGATGAAAATAAACTGCGCGACCTGTCGCGTGGCGTTCAGCTGGAAGACGGTCCTGCAGCATTCAAAACCATCAAATTTACCGGTGGTGAAGGGATTAACCAGTGGTACAACGTCACCCTGACAGAGGGGCGTAACCGCGAGGTGCGTCGTCTGTGGGAAGCGGTAGGGGTTCAGGTTAGCCGCCTGATTCGCGTTCGTTACGGTGACATTCTGCTGCCAAAAGGTCTGCCGCGTGGCGGCTATACCGAACTGGATCTGACCCAGACCAACTACCTGCGCGAGCTGGTGGGGCTAACGCCGGAAACCACCTCAAAAGTGGCGGTGGAGAAAGATCGTCGTCGTATGAAGGCGAACCAGATCCGTCGTGCGGTGAAACGCCATAGCCAGGTGAACAGCAGCAACCGTCGCTCTGGCAGCCGGAATAACAACGGTTAATCTTAAAGCCCGGTGAATGCACCGGGCTTTTTTCTTTAGTAATCAATCCCAGGCTGCGCTTTGATACCTGCATCAAATGCATGCTTGACCGGACGCAGCTCGCTGACGGTATCTGCCAGTTCCAGAATATCCCGATGACACCCACGACCCGTGACGATTACCGTCTGATGTGCAGGGCGGTTTTTCAGTGCATCCAGCACGGCATTCAGCGGCAGGTAGTCGTAGGCGACCATATAGGTGATCTCGTCCAGTAGCACCATATTGAGCGTCGGATCGGACAGCATTCTTTTGGCGTGCTCCCAGACAGCAAGGCAGGCTGCGGTGTCGGTTTCCCGGTTCTGCGTGTCCCACGTAAAACCGGTTGCCATCACTTGAAACTCAACGCCGTGAGGTTCCAGCAAATTGCGCTCCCCATTGGGCCATTCGCCTTTGATAAACTGGATTACGCCCACTTTTTGCCCGTGTCCGACGGCGCGGGTGGCGGTGCCGAACGCGGCGGTGGTTTTGCCTTTGCCGTTGCCGGTAAATACGATGACGATCCCTCGCTCGTCCTGGGCTGACGCAATGCGCGCATCAACCTGTTCTTTCAGACGCTGCTGGCGCTGCTGGTGACGTTCTTCACTCATTGCGAAATCCCCGGTTTACGGCCCGGTTGGGCATCAAAAGTCATTCCGGTTTTGCGACGGCTGTCGTCGCCCATTAGCCAGAGATAGAGTGGCATAATATCGGCCGGGGTTTTCAGCTTCTGCGGATCTTCTGTCGGGAACGCGCTGGCGCGCATTTTGGTGCGTGTTCCGCCCGGATTAATGCAGTTTACGCGCAGATGGCGGCTCTGATATTCCTCCGCCAGCACCTGCATCATACCTTCGGTCGCAAATTTAGAGACAGCATATGCCCCCCAGTTTGCGCGCCCCTCACGGCCTACGCTGGAAGAGGTAAAGACCAGAGAGCCTGACTCAGATTTGAGTAATAAAGGAAGCAAGGCCTGGGTGAGGAAAAAGGTGCCGTTGACGTTAACCTGCATGACCTGCTGCCAGATATCAGAATCCTGCTCATCCATTGGACGAACTTCGCCTAACAACCCGGCGTTATGCAGCACACCGTCCAGACGTGGATAATGGGTGCTGATACGTTGGGCTAATTCCTGACATACCGCTGGCGTACAGGTCAGTAAATCAAGAGTATACCAGGGGGCCGGTATGCCACCTGCCGCTTCAATTTCCTGAGCGACACCTTTGAGTTTTTCTTCGTTGCGACCGATCAGAATAACGCTCGCGCCATATTCAGCATAGGTCAGGGCCGCTTCGCGACCAATACCCGCGCTGGCACCGGTGACAAGAATGATCCGGTTCTGCAGCAGGTTTTTTTGCGGTTGATAGTGCACGGTGACTCCTCAGGCGCACGGTGACTCAATGGCGCCTTCATAATGACTTTTCGGCTTTATGCCCGAATTAGCGTGAGAATTCAATCAGTCTACAGGACGTATTACTGTAAAATTAACAATTTGCAAATATTTAAACCGCCGGGCGGGGATTCCTGAAGATGGCTCGCACAGGTAATGTCACGGGCGAGACGCAAAGGCAGGGCTGTTGTACACTGCCGTGAAAGATTCGTGGTTAAATCAAGGTGGAACGCGTGGAATTACTTTCTCAATATGGGTTGTTTTTGGCTAAAATCGCGACGGTGGTGATTGCCATTGCGGTCGTTGCCGTTCTGATTGTCAATCTCACGCAGCGCAAACGTCAGCGTGGGGAGTTACGCATTACCCGTCTGAGCGAGCAGTACAAAGAGATGCAGGAAGACATGTCCCTCTCACTGCTTGATAGCCATCAACAGAAGGCATGGCTGAAGGCCCAGAAGAAAAAGCACAAGCAGGAAGTCAAAGCCGCAAAGGCGAAAGCTAAGCTTGCAACGCCACAGTCTGACGCGAAGCCTCGTGTCTATGTACTCGATTTTAAAGGCAGTATGGATGCGCATGAAGTCGCTTCGCTACGGGAAGAGGTGACTGCCGTTCTGGCCGTGGCCACTCCGCAGGATCAAGTGGTGGTGCGTCTTGAAAGCCCAGGCGGGGTTGTGCACGGCTACGGACTGGCCGCTTCTCAGCTACAGCGTCTGCGAGAAAAGCAGATCCCGCTTACCGTGGCGGTAGATAAAGTCGCGGCAAGTGGTGGCTATATGATGGCCTGCGTGGCGGACAAAATTGTTGCGGCACCGTTCTCCATCATTGGCTCTATCGGCGTGGTCGCACAGATCCCAAACTTTAACCGTTTTCTGAAGAATAAAGAGATTGATATCGAACTGCACACGGCGGGTCAGTACAAACGTACCCTGACGCTGCTGGGGGAAAATACGGAAGAAGGGCGCCAAAAATTCCGTGAGGATCTCAACGAAACGCACCACCTGTTTAAAGATTTCGTACACCGTATGCGCCCAACGCTCGATATTGAGCAGGTCGCGACAGGCGAACACTGGTACGGTATTCAGGCGCAGGAAAAAGGGCTGGTAGATGAAGTGGGGACTAGCGACGATCTGCTACTCAACCTGATGGACGGAAGGGAGCTGATAGGCGTGCGGTTCACCCAGCGTAAGCGCCTGATGGACCGCTTTACCAACAGTGCAGCGGAAAGCGCAGATCGCCTGCTGCTTCGCTGGCTACAGCGCGGACAAAAACCGCTGCTGTAAGCAAAAACGCGAGGCATATGCCTCGCGTTTTGCATTAATCGACCAGGTGATATTTTTCAGAAAGCGTATGCGCCAGGTATTTAAACATATTAAACACAGCGGTGCTTTTTGGGGTGGGTAATCCCTGTTCGTCAAGGAAGTATTCGCCGCTGAAAACCAGCACGCCATTACGCTGCTCTACACCGGTGGCTTCGATGCCCGCCAGGGTATCTTCATGGTCACGGATAAGCTTATTTGCTTCGATAAGCAGAGAGGCTCGGTCAATAGGTTGGGTCGTATTCTGCATAATCCACTCCTTAAACAGTGACAATAGTCTACGCCGGGGCCGCTTTGGGGGCAAATTTTCCCTGTTTTGTGAGGGGATAAGATACAGGGGGCAGGTTGGCGGGATTTGCTTTTGCATGCTAATAAAGTTGCGTAACGAATTTTATCAGGTAGAGTGTGCGCTTTCGTCATTCTGGCAACAGAATTGCTTGACATTCGACCGGGAACTCGTCACGAATTATACGAGGTGTGAGAAAAATACCCGATAACTCAATCACCTGGGCGTCTTTCCTCAGACACCCGGTAGGACAAAGGGGTTGATATCTCCTGACGCAGCCGCAATATCATTGGCTCGTCGTCAGCGGAAGGGAAATCAACGTGCGGCGTATTCCTGGAAGAATTAAATTAGGTAAAGGTGAATATGGGTAAAGCTCTCGTCATCGTTGAGTCCCCGGCAAAAGCCAAAACGATCAAT